>Ga0256405_10004167_pt1 | contig 27751 bp, 17 predicted proteins | sample RumenRJG_02DNA_FD_189096 | JGI IMG/M metagenome (GOLD analysis project Ga0256405, IMG submission 189096) | Bovine rumen microbial communities from Lethbridge, Alberta, Canada - RJG_02 | ecosystem: Host-associated > Mammals > Digestive system > Stomach > Rumen | place: Canada: Alberta... | reverse complement strand
TGTCGGCCCAGTATAGTTTACGAGGCACCTCAACCTTGATGTGGATTCTGTTACCGTTCAGTCCGACCTTCTTGGAAAGCAGGATCTCGTTCTTCATGAACTCATCGGTGGGGAAGGTGTAGAAACCTTCCGGATGATAACTCTGGTCCAGGCAAAGCTGGAGATATAGAGGCTTGTTGTTGAGAGCCACATAGTTGTAGTCAGCACCGGGGAAAGGCATCACGCTGACTTTACGCTGGCCGAAATAGGTGTTCACCTCGTCCTCTTCACCAAGTGATGCGGTTACTTCATAGAGGAAAGGATCGTCGATATCCCAAAGATGCTGGTCCTTGATCGGAACTGTGAAGCTGGCCTTGTCCTGGCCGCCGATCTCTGCCGTGAAGGCATCCTGGTTACCGGTCTTGAATGCAAGCTTGATGGACTCACCCTGGGCTGCAGGTGCAGCGAGAGCGACATCGACCTTCACGTTAGAGTTGTCGATGTCGGGAGTGAAATGAAGAGACTTGATGTAGTTCTCGCCGCGGGCCTCAAGATAGACAGTCTGCCAGATACCACGGGCATTGCCATAACCCTGCTTCCCGTAGAGGTGGGCATCGCTGGAAGTGTCGTCTGCCTTGATCAGGATCTGCTGTTCCCCTCCGAAACGTACATCCTTCAGTTCGCACTCGAAGGGAGTATACCCGCCCTGGTGGCGTCCGATCTCCTGGCCATCCAGCCAGACCTGGGTGTCCCAGTCTGAAGCACCTATGACGAGGAAAACCCTCTTTCCCTTCCATGATTCAGGGACAGTGATCTCACGGCCATACCAGCCGATGTCGCCCTTGTCCTCAACCTCGGAAAGTTTGGAGCCCCAAGGGAAAGGAACGAGAATGCTCTGGTCGAGGACGGAGCAGTCATTGGCCGAGAGAGCCTTGGCTGCCAGAGACTCGTCAAAGGTAAATGCCCAGTGACCATTGAGATTGACCCATTGGGTACGCTCAAAATCCGGACGGGGATGCTCCGGAAGAGGAATGGACTCGGTTGTCCTGGTGTCATTACAAGCGCCCAGGAGCAACAGCCCAAGTGCGCAAAGAACTAACTGAACCTTCTTCATGATATTAATTTATATTGGTTATTATCGGGATTCTGCCATTTACAAATTTAATAAATTTCAGTTAAATGTCGACATTGAAACCCAGGCCGATAACATGTTCAGCCGGAATATCCCTGAAAGCATAGTACATGTAATATGCCTCGAACTGGATCTTGCCCGTAATGTCATAATCACATGCGACATAATGCCTGGTCCGCTTCCACACGTCTCCCCATGTGAAAACCTCGACTGCCAGATACGGTGAGAAACGCGTGTCAGGGATGGCATACTGAACTTTAAGCCGCGAACGAAGTATGTTTCCCTGTGTCCCCAGGGAAGGCGTCCAGTCATGCATGTAACGTTCACGGATGGACACCGAGAATGAGCCTTCCTTCAATGTGGCCATGACGTCGAAGACCGCCTTGTGGGTAGCGTATGATGGGTACTGTATGTAGTCGTATGCAAGGTCAACCTTCAGCCACGGCAGGATCTTGGCACCAAAGGTGGTCCTGGTGTACCAGTCCTGGAAACGCTTGTATTGGAAGTTGTCATGTTCGAAGTAGAACTTGGCGAAGAAAGGGCTGCCGTCAAAATCATGGTTTATGTCTATGAATTCCCATCCCCCGAAAGTGTTGTCCTCCGCCTCCTGGGCAGAAAGACGCACAGGAATCAGCAGGAATAATGCAAGGACTGGATATAGGATGAACCTGACTCTACTCATTTGGTTCTTCAATTATTAATCTGACCGGCCCTGTGAGACCAGCTGGCTGAAGTGGAGAGTCTTTTTTGAAGTAGGACCATATTGCAAAAGCCTTACGACCCTTGGAAGGGCGTGGCTCACCTTTCAGGAACCACTCAGGGAACTCCTTCACAGCCCTGCCCATGTCATCCCCCCTGTCTTTTCCCCACTCGAAGTCCGGCTCATGCTTTTCGTCACCGATCATCCTGTTGGCCCAGTTATTGGTCACGGCAACTTCAACCAGGTTATTCCCTTTCTTCACGAAATCAGTGATGTCGGCACAATAGGGAGGATACCAGAGTACTGCAACCTTGCGGCCGTTTACCGCCAGTTCTGCAATGTCATTGAGTTCTCCAAGATCAAGCAGGACACGTTTTCCTCCGGCGAAATCCTCTTTCCCAAGACTTATCTTCAAAGAATATGTTGCAGTCCCTGAGAAGTACCTGATCCGTTCCTCATCGGCCCGGCTGAAATCCTGAAGCCTGAACGACTTGATGCTGAACGGATCATCCACCTTGGGGACGAAGGTCACATGCCAGACATCTCCTGCAGGCTTGATGGCCTTGGACTTTGGGACAAAGGTACTCTCCTTCTGATAAAAGGTCCCGATGCGTGGAAGCACCACGAACATGGACTGACCGGCCGCCAGCCTAATCCTGACCGAATCCTCCACGGCAGAATCAGGAGCAATGAATACCTTCCCGGAATATGGGTCCCAATACTCCGGACGGATTGACGGGTCACTGGGGGCAAGGGCCAAAGTCACTGGATCTTTGCCTTGGTTTACGGCAAAAAAAATGTCTGAATCAGGAGTCTTGCGGCGAATCCAATTATCAGTAAGGTCTTCCAGGGTCCCCTGCCTCAACATCATCTGGCAGCGGGACAGATAGGTAAAGAAAGCCTTTCCTGGTTCGAACCAGGTCTGGTTGCGACCGAAATGGGTTCCCCACCATCCCATGCCCATCCCGGGCTGGTACCTGTCATCGAAAGGCTGATGTACCCAGTGGTGAAGGAACAATAGGTTCGCCCCTGAAACGAAGGCTCCGTCCGCACTGTTCTTCAGGAATTCAGGGTCCTCAGTATAATGACTGTCGGTAGGCCATCCGGTGAAAGCCTCCGCACCGACAATATTCTTTCCGTATTCACGGGCCTTGTCAACGATCGTCCGGGAAATTCGGCCAGAACTGTAAGTCCAGAACTCTCCCATCGGAAGGTCTGCAAGAGACACCGATTCCGCAGTGTCAAAGGGGCCTGAATATGGTTCCCAAAACAGTTGCAGCCCTTCAGCGTTAATCTTGTCCCTGGCAACCCTGAAACCGTTGTCAATGAACATCCTGCTGACCGTTCTCTTCATGTCTTCATCGAATCTCTTGGAGAACTCCCCTTCCGGAGAAGAGTCCTTGAGGGCGAAACCGGGAACCGGATCATAGCCGTTCATTTCTTCGAACTTTTCCCTGAAACCCTCGGTCCAGTTCTGGTCGCCGGCCTCGTAACTGTCAATCAGAAGATGCGTGAATGAGTCCCCGAAATACTTCCCGACATGTTCCTTAAGTGGGGCCAGGACATTATCCCAGTGGTATGAAGAAATCTCCGCATTCATCTTGTCTGCCTCCAGGGTCTTCCCAAGCACATCTTCCGGGACAGGATGCGGAAAAGCCATGGTACAGGCGTGGCCGATACGATAGAGCGTCCATTTTCCGGCAGGGGCATTCCACTCCAAAATGCCGGAAGGATCCATCTTCCCTGTAAGATCCACGACTTCCTCCCTCGCCGGATTGTCTTTTATAGGGACTGCCATTACCGCTATGTCATGAAACTGGCACGCCTTCTCCACCAGATCGGTGTAGAACGAGAAAGAAGGAAGCTCAGGGACAGGGAGGGAAACCCTTACAGTCCCGCCCCCGTCCACGGAGACCTTGCTCATCACTACTTTCTGCATGCCCTGGTCTTCAGAGATCCAGGGCCCTCCGGTCGTACTGTAGCCGGGAGAATTATGTAGGCCTATCTTCAGGCCCAACTCCCGGGCGACCTCGGCAGCATATTCAATGGCTTCCCAATACTTCGGGCTCCTATACTCCTGGTCCGGCCAGGGGTTGTTCCCGATTGGTTGTTCCGACTCCTGTACAGCTGAAGTAAGGTTGAAAATTGTCGCCCCGGCTATACCAGCCTCTTTCATGGCTTCAAGATCCCGGCGTATCCCTTCCTTCGAGAAATTGGGGCCCATCCAATGCCACCAGACATAGGGACGGTACTCCATCGGTGGCTGGACAAACATCCCGGCAAGCCCTTCCATATCCTGGACCAGGGACGGTTTTCCAGACTCTGAGAAAGAAAACCAATCAAGGCTGAACAAATCCTCTCCGCCTTCGGGGCCCTCGAATTCCATGCGCAATGCATGGACTCCCTTGATCCTGGAAACCTTCGACGAGACAGTGATCCAGCCACTGGCGGGAGGGACATCGATACTCCCTAGCAGACGTCCTCCTTCCCCGTCCTCGAGCAGACGGATAGTTCCACCTCTCCCTGAACGTACATGTACCGTAAATAAGCGTGCCCCTTTCCCGAAATCAAGGTATTTCCAGACGGCAGAATCGCCAGACCGGATGCCTCCGAGTTCTTCGCTTCCACTCGTTCCCTCCATGCCGCGTATCCGGACGTTTCCTCCCATCAGGCAGGCCCTCGCAGCATCTGTCCTGGAGAATGCATCCAGAGGAGCGCCAGCGCCCTGGGAAGTCATCTCGACCTCGTCGATCGTTCCATCTTCGTTGAAACTTATCGGCTCGATGCATGCTTTCCTCATCGACCTGCTGGCATGGGTCGAACGATGGTAAAGGACATACCACCGGTCCCCGAACTTGACCAGCGAACCATGGTTGTTCCAGGTCTCCGGATCGCATCCGGCATTGTCTATGATCACTCCCTTGTACTCATAGGGGCCAAGTGGCGACGTCGACATCGAATACCCGAGGCAGGTGGGGCGCCCTTTACGGCTGATGTCCGCATAGATGAAATAGTAGTACTTCCCGCGCTTGATAACGTAACTTCCTTCATGGAAATAATGGTCCTTCTCAGTAACTATGCCGTCCACCATGGAGGATAGGTCGAGAGTCTTCAAGTCGGGATTCATCTTCGCACCCTTGGCAGAGAACTGTCCCCAGAAATAATAAGCCTGCCCATCATCGTCTATGAATATGTTGGGATCGATCTGCATCGGCCCTTCGATCTTCACGGCGTCCCTGAACGGTCCGACGGGAGAATCCGACACGGCCACGAATTCATCCCCTCCTGGATTCTCGAAATAGAGGTAATAGGTTCCATCCTTGTACATCATGTCCGGTGCGTAAATCGTGCTCTCCCACCTGAAAGAATCTGAATGAAGCGTCCAGTCCTTCAGGTCTGCCGAAGAAAGTACATGGTAGCGGTCGGAGCAATAATGCTTAGGATCAAGATCCAGGGAACCATAGATATAGAGTCTTCCGTCAAGCCCTACCCTCGAAGTCGGATCGGCAATGTAGACTCCGGGAGGCGAGATAGGGTTCTGTGCCAAAACGGCAAGGGACAGGCACAGGAATGCTAGGAAGAAACAGGCTTTTCTCATAGCTTTCAATTATCTTGTATCAATATTCAACAATGACCTCCACAGGTCCCAGCAAGCCTGAACTCTGAAGTTCATCCCCAGCCTTCCATGGCTGGATGTTCGTCCAGGTCAGGCGCTTGTCTGCGGGAAGGTTCTCATCTGCAATCAAACGGTTGCGCCAGTTGTTCCATACCCTGATTTCCAGGATGTTTTCCCCTTCCTTGACCAAGGAACCGATGTCCAGGCGATAGGGGAAGGTCCAGGCACCTCCGGCATCCTTGCCGTTCACCTTGACGGATGCTATGACCATAGCCTCGCCCAGATCAAGGGTCAAATGAGCCCCCTTGACATCCTTTTCCTTGAGAGTAAAGGTGTTGGTGTAAAGGGCACTGCCTGAAAAATAACGGACTGCCGGATCTTTTTCCGACGTCCAATCCACCAGCCTGGAGAAAGTCCTGGAGAAGGCCGGATTGCCGGCAGAGGCATCAAAATCGACCTTCCAGGAAGTCCTGTCCATCCCGATCCTTGACATCCCCGATGTGGCGGATGGTTTGGCGGCATCGCGGCGGAAGACTATGAATGCACTTTCAAGACGGTCAAAGCTAAGCTTCACTTGTCCGGAAGAGGACTTCACAATGCCACGGACCTTTCCCGAAACCGGATTCCAAACCTCAGCCTCAAGGGAAGGATCGACCCGGAACAATGCCGAGACCTCGACCGGGGTGTCTTCCTGGTTGGAAACGAAGAATATTTCTCCGTCTTGTCCGAGAGTGCGGTGTATGAAGGAAAGCTTTGCCTCGCCTTCATAGTGGAAATCAGGAGGTATACCAAGATCCGAGAAAATGGTCTCCATCGTTGTTCCATCGGGATACACTCGTCCGGCGCCACATCTGCCGCTTCCGTTCCATATCTTTGAAGACAGTTCCTTTACACTGAGGTCGGCTTTCCCGTAATCCTGAAGGCTGGGTGAAAGCAGGGGTGCCGGCCCCACTATCACAAGGCCCTGACGGACAAAATAATAGATCCTCTCAAGCATCTCAGGACGCATGGTCTCCTGCCTTGGGAGGACAAGCACACTGTACTCCATTCCGCTGTCCAGGACCAAACGTCCATCGACCACTCTGGCGTGATCCTTAAGAATCTCGGCATTGATGTAGTCGAAAGAATAGCCTTCAGGGAGCGGAGGGTCACAGACGCCTGTCATCTTAGGAGCATCTTCTCCGATGAAATAGGCTGCATCAGCAACATAATGTCCTTGCTGGAGCAACAGGTTGCACCTTTTCAGATAATCCACAAAAGAGCCAAAACCGTCAAACCAGGCATTGTTGCGGTTGAATTCATTGCCGAACCACGCATCCAGGCCAGGCTTCCTGTCATCCGGCTGCTGGATGTAGAGATGGAGAAGGCTTGCGTTGATCCCTTCGCAGAAAAAGCGGTCAACCCTCTGCTTCATAAGCCTTGGATAGCGGTTGAACTGAGGCGACCCTGCTGTACATGACTCAGCCCAGATCCTGTCCTTGCCGTAGATGTGACCACATGACGACGCAGCACGGTTCTCTATGTCGCCAAGGCTTCCCTCACTCCAGAACTCTCCGGCAATCTGGTCAGACTGACCACCGTACATGAGGAATTCTCCAGGGAATCCCCAATGACCATAATTTTCCAACCAGCTTTCCATCCCATGCTTATGGCATTCCTCCCTGAGACCGCCGACATAGTCATAGGCCACACGGTCCGCTACCAGACGACGCAGGTCCCAGAGGAAGCGGTCTGACTGGTCGGCACTGCCGACCACGGTGCCCTTCAGAACTGGAAGCCAGGGGATTGGAGAGTAACCATAAGTCTTCTCGAACACCTCGGCCATGTCGTCGGTCCAGTTCTGGCTGCCTGTCTCATAGCTGTCCTCGACCACAACTTTCCAAGTCTTCCTGTCTTGGGGAGGAATCCTGCGTATAATCTCACCAATATAGGCATTAAAATGGTCACCGATATAGCGTTTGTTGATCTTGTCGACCTCCAGTCCGGTGCCCTCCTCGACTGCGGGCGAATTGGTCACACCCGTGGATTCCATGTAGGTAGTCAGGACAGTCCATTCTCCGACAGGAGCCTGCCAAAGGATGCGCCCGTTTACCATCTGCGAGGTCAGGTCAATGACTTTGGAAGGATCGACATAGAAGCTTCTGTCTCCACTTTCAGAGGGTGTATCCCACATGTAATAGTCCCACATCGGAAGAGGATCCTGGAAAACTTTGGCGAGGGACTTGTCAACATACCTCTCTACGGCTGGGACTTCCGATAGCGTAACTACGATCTCGTCTTTCGGTGGTTTGTCGATGAAGAGGGCATAACTCCCGGACCGTGTCTCGGGAAGAGACTCAACCCAAGGAGCAAAAGGCTTGAAACCGGTATTCAGGTTGACATTATGCCTGTCATAGACAAAGGATGCAAGTTCCCGCCCGTCATCCTTGACAAGACGGACAGGGGTATTCACCGTTCCGCCACACTGCAAAGTAAGAGTCCTTGCGATAAAGGGATTCTCTGGTTCAAGTTCAACCCTCAAAGGGCCTTCTTCCCCACCCTTTATCTTCCAGGACTGTGAAACTCCTTTTACCCTGGGATAAGCCACTACGGAGATGATGCGGTCAAGAGGGACGTCCGGGAAATTCAGGACTACACTCCGGCCATCGGCAGTGACGTGCTTCTCGTTGAATTCCACGTATTTCATGCTCTGTTCCGGAGTTATCCACGGCCCACCGGACTGGCTCCAACCGGGACAGTTGAACATTCCGATCTCGATTCCGAGGTCCCCGGCTGTCTTCATGGCCTGGCGGGTGATGTCCCACCATTCTTCAGAAAAGAGCCTTACATCTCCTTGAGGAAAATTATCAGTGGCCTGGTTGCCTATGAAAGCACGGTTGATCCCAACCTTTTTCATGGCCTGAAGATCCTTGACGACGCCTTCCTTGGATATGTTGTTGTTGATCCAATACCAGTACACTCCGATGCGGACGGAATCCGGTGGTGTACCGAAACCTTCCTGCAACCGGTTCAGTCCAGAAGATGAATCCTGCGAACAGACCGCCGCAGGAAATGACACGGCCAATGCGGGAAGCATGCACATCCGCCGTAAAATGGTCATTATTCTCATTTGAAGATATATGGTTTACCTGACTTGAAACTAACTTCCTTCTTAACATCTCCATAGCGCACGGTGTACTTCCCGGTGAAATCAGGGACAATGACCGCTTGCTGGAGAATTCCGTCCTTCCAGGTGATGTCAACGGTGTATCCTCCGCGGGCACGCAAGCCCCGGACTTCCCCGTCGCTCCATGAAGAAGGGAGTGCGGGAAGGAGATGGATTTCGCTCGAATGTGACTGGAGAAGCATCTCAGCAATGCCTGCCGTCCCACCGAAATTACCATCTATCTGGAAAGGGGGATGGGTGTCGAACATGTTGCTCTGGGTCGACTTTGACAACAGGGCATCTACATTTGCTCCTGCCTCTTCCCCGTCACGCAGACGGGCGTAGAAATTGATCAGCCATGCCCTGCTCCATCCGGTGTAGGAACCTTGGCGCGTGACAGGATCCTCATTGTACTTCCTCCTTCGCTCAATCGTGCGCTTTGCAGCAGCGAAAAGCTCGGGGTTCCGGTCAGTTATTACTGTTCCGGGATAGAGTCCGAAAAGATGGGACATGTGGCGATGGCCGGGCTCGACTTCCTCATAATCCTCGATCCATTCCTGAATAGTGTTGTAGCGCTGACCGACCTTGATCGGGGGCAGTTTGCCAAGGGCATCTTCCAACCTGGCAGAGAAATCCTTGTCTTCACCGAGCAGATCGGAAGCCTGGATGCATGCACGGAAGAGTTCGGTCGCGATTTCGACATCCATTGTTGCTGAATATGTCAGGTTGAACGTCTTACCGTCAGGCATCTTGTAGGCATTTTCTGGAGAGTTCGAAGGAGCGGTAGCCAGGTAGCCGTTCCTGTCCGTGACCATGAAGGACAACAGGAATTCTGCGGCCTCCTTCATAGCCGGGTAGGCCTGAGTCCTGAGATATTCCTTGTCGCAGGTGAACTGGTAGTGGTCCCAGAGATGCAAGGTCAGCCAAGGTCCTGCGATCGGGAATGTTCCCCAGCCCACTCCGTCACTTATGGATGTGTGGCCGAAGGGATCGGAGACATGGTTTACGGTCCAGCCTTCAGCTCCGAAGGTTTTCCTTGCCGTCACCCTGCCAGGCACCCTGATGGCATTGATCCAGTCTGAATAAGGTATTACTGTCTCGGAAAGGTTGCACACCTCAGCCGGCCAGTAGTTCATCTGGATGTTGATGTTGGTGTGGAAGTCGGAATTCCAGGCGGCATTCATGTCCTGGTTCCAAATTCCCTGGAGATTGGCAGGAAGGACGCCCGGGCGACGGGAAGAGCCGGCCAGAAGATAGCGACCGAATTGAAAATAAAGGGCGGCAAGGGCAGGATCGGACACGCCTTTTTTCATCGCCATAAGTCTCTCATCAGTAGGAATATCCGCCCTGGAGGGGTCCCCGAGAGCCAGGGATACGCGACCCATGACAGATTTATGGTCTTCTGTGTGACGGCAGAGAAGGTCTTGGTAAGAAAGGCTGGAAACAGCTCCCAACTGGCTTGTACATAGTGCTTCAGGGTCGATCGAGCGGTCGAAATCCAGCTTTGACATGTTATAATCTGTGTTCATCGCAACCAGAAGGACCACCTCGTCTGCTTTTTCGACATAGATGGCATCTCCCCCTGCAAAGGTAGCTCCCCCTTTTGTACGGACCTTGATCCGTCCTGCGAATTTCATGTGCGGTCCAGGGACCCCGGCTCCCTCGTCAGGGAGGTCGACTATCTGGCCGTTTATGACAATCTCATCCTTGCCTTCGACTCTAACCGACGCATCCTTTTGCCTCCTGTAGGAAGCCTTGAGAGTCAAGGCCCCGGGTTGGTCGGAGGACAGCCTGACCACCAGCACATTATCCGGAGCTGAAGCGAAGACTTCCCTCCTGAAACGGATTCCGCCCGCAGAATATTCCGTAGTTGCTACTCCCGGGATCAGTTCGAGAGAACGGACATACTCTTTCGTGCCCTCTGGAAAGACTGACTTCCATTTCGTACTCCCACGATCGAAGAAATCCAGGTCAAGTTCTCCGAAAGACTGGTAGGAACGTATCCTGAGAGGATTCCCTGCCAGGTTTTTCTGAGCAAGGTCATTAGCCTCTGCGATTTTACCATCCAGCAGAAGTTTCTGGATCTCAGGCATTATGGCCGAAGCATCAGCATTACCGTCAGCCGGGCAGCCGGCCCAGAGACTTTCCTCGTTGAGCTGGATAGTCTCATTCCAGGGATCGCCGAAAACCATGGCACCGATGCGCCCGTTTCCGACCGGCAGGGCCTCATTCCAATCTTTTGCAGGATGGCGGTACCAAAGCACGGACGACATGTCTTTCCCAGGTGAATCAGGATCGTAGACAAAGTCGTCAAAGAAAGCCGTCCCTGCCGGAGACTTGGTGTTGTAGCTGAAGAGAGCCACCCGGACTCCTTTCCAAAAGCCATAGAGCGCACGGAAAGGATCCCCTGCCTCTGTGAATAACTTCCCGTCAGGACTATAGCTGAACCGGAACACTCCTGACTCTGCATCAAATGACAGACGGAGCCAGACCTTTCCGGATCCATATTCCTTAATAGGAATGAATCCTCCATCCTTACCCGCCATCAGCTTCCTGGACCCGCTTTCCTGGCTGATGCCTATGCAGTAGTTATCCTTGCCCATGCAGGAAAGGCCTGCGAACTGCCCGTCAGCCATGTTGCCGGGATCCAGGCAAACTGTATAGGATCCATTTAATCCCATGATCTTCTGGGAGATGGTGTTGCGTGCCTTGCGGAAAGAGCCTGCAGTCTGCGCATCAATTGCCAGGGAGCCCTTGCGGCGTGTCAAGGACCATGCACCGTCTACAGGGTTATGGTTGAACTGCCACTGGAGGCCAAGCCTGGAAGAAGAGAAATCGTCGGAGGAGGCAGGCAGGCACCGCTGCTGCGGTTTCGCGCTCTTGGGCTTTGTCCAGCCCTTCACCGGCTCACCTACACCGTTCCCGTCATAGTCTTCACCTATTACAGGCCAACCGTCAGCCCAATGCATCGGCTGGAGATGGACAACCCTGCCAAGCGGGTCAGTATGTTGGAAATGCATGAACCACCATTCCCCAAAAGGAGTGTCCACGATAGAACCCTGGTGAGGCCCGTTGATCCCGGTTGAACCTGTCTCAAGAACTACCTTGCGCTCATAGGGTCCATAGATGTTCTTCGAACGTAATACTGTCTGCCATCCCTGACGGACTCCGCCTTCAGGAATACTCAGGTAGTAGTAGTCTCCGAACTTGTGGAATTTCGTTCCTTCCGCGACCGGGCCCTCGTACACAGTGACTCCATCATCGAGGAGTTCCCTGCCGTCTGAAGACATCTTGTGGACAATGATCGGGCCGGCCCCCACGCGGCTGTGACCAAGGTAGGCCGTACCGTCCTCGTCCCAGAATGGGCAGGGGTCTTCCCAACCGGCAGTGGCCTTCACACAATGAAGCGGCGACCACGGCCCTTCAGGTTTCCTGGCCGAGCTCATGAACAAACCTTCGTCAGGAGTGCAGAAAAAGACATAATAGCGGCCGCCATGGAACCTGATGCTCGGGGCCCAGGATCCCTTGGCGTATTTTTCCATTGAATCCCAGCCCGGAAGGTCGAACCTGTCATAGATCTGGGATATGAGCTTCCAGTTGACAAGGTCCTTGGACTCGAGGACCTGCATGCCCATGAAATGGAAATCGGAGGCGACCATGTAGTAGGTGTCTCCGACTCGTATCACATCCGGATCTGAATAATCTGCAGCAAGGACAGGGTTGAGGTACCGGCCATTACCGGTGTCTCCCCATGAAGGGAGCTTTATCTCCTTCTTCAAAAATAGGTTACATTTTGCAGGTTGGTCGGTGTTGATAAAATCGACCCCCATCCTGTAGAGTGCGTCATAGGCAGACTCGTTGTCCGGAGCGCCCCAGAAACGGATCGGTTTCCCGACAGCATGGCAGGCATCTATTGCTGCAGCAATAGCTTCATAATCAGACTTATTCATCTGACCGCTACCATTCCAACCCTTTGCATGACGCTTGAAACAGGTGCTGATCATGGCTATCCTTTCAAGTTGGTCGGGAGTGTAAAGCAGTTTTCCATCCTTGAAATCCCCATCGAACCAGACCCAAGATGGCCACTTCCCAAAATCATCCGGCGCAGGGATGGCTCCGGTGATCACAAGACGGACTCCGTCCTCAACTGCGAACACATCTTTGAATTCCTCAGCGATGGCAACGACTCCAGGCAGGGATTCTGCAGTCTTGACATCGACCACAAGCTGCAAGCGAGCGTCACTGCCCTCCCAGAGACGTCCACCATTGGCACGGAAAAGCGAAACTATAGGCTCGATGTACATGGCACGGAGGTTACGCTCGGGTGTGAGGTCTTCGCGGTTGTGGGCAACGAGGATCTCTCCGTCCTTCAGGTACACATCCGCCTCGATCGAAGTACAACGCTGTGAATAGGCTTCCCAGAAGGGAACCATGTGATCATAATCGTTGTGGGAATGAATTGCAACCGGACGCTGCGCGTATGCTCCCGCGACTACGATCAGGGAAGCAAGTACAGAAACAAGTTTTCGCATATTCAGAGACTATTATTTCAAGGATTTTTCTTCCTTTCTGGCTTTCCGCTTCTCGAACTTGGCCTTGTAGCCCTCGAGGATCTTCTGCTCCCTGGCCTCGCGCTTGGCACGAGCCTTAAGCATCTTTTCCATCTTGATACGCTGCTTTTCCTGCCGCTTTGCCTCTTTCTTTGCAGCTTTTTCAGCATCCTTTGCATCCAGTGCGGCCCATTTAGCCTCCTTCCTGGACGCTCTTTCCTGCCTAATCTTTTCCCTCTCTGCCTGTTTCGCCTCCCTCTCGGCCTTTTGCTTTGCCTTCAGTTCCGCCTTGGGATCAGCAGGTATCGCTGCCTTTAGAGCCTCGATGCTCTTCCCGGACAGCAGAGAGTCTATCTGTTCAGCATTAAGTTCTATTGTGTCAGCTCTTTCAGAAGGAGATGCCGCCTTAAGGGAATCCAAAGGCGCCGGAACGGCTAGAGTATCGGCCTGTGCTCCTTCAGCCGACTCGCCATTATCCTCTTCACCGTTGTCTTCGAGGGAGGCCTGCATGGCTTCAAGAGCCTTACGCTCCTCTTCGAGGCGCTTTTGCTCCGCCTGACGCTCCCTCTTTTTCTCCCTGGCAGCCTTCAAGTCTTTGTCCAGTTGCTCGAGATAGCCGGGGAAATATTCATCAGTGTACTGGAAGACAGGCTGGCTGATCTTGAGGTATTTCTCCCTCTCGCTCTCCCTCGGGATGTACGAAGTCACATCCTCGGGACCTGTAGGGCGTTTTTCGGGCTGCCAATCGAAGCCTTTGAGAACCCTCTCGTCCTTCTTCAGCTGGACTACGGGATAAGCATCGCTTTTGACCTCCTCGAAATAATTCAGATCGTAAAGGTTGCCGTCCCTGAAAGTAGCCGTCAACATCTTGGCTTCAAACTTGTTGACTGTGGCCAGGGCGCCATTTTCTTCCAGGAAGAATACACCTGAGGCGCCACCCATTGAATCAAAACGCTGCAACCCACCGGTTGAATCGAAGTAAGCCATCATCTCCGCCCCCTTGATCTGGTCGAAGAAAAGGGAATCCTCCTGGAAAGCGATGAAAGCATTTGACATCAGACTGGCCTTCTCGATACTGCGGTTCTTGATAACTACAGAGATGCTGTCTGATGAATATTGCCTGTTAATCTCGTTCCAGACTATTGGATTCTTGTAAAGGCGGACCAGGGAATCCAGATCATTGTAGACAAGGGAGTCGCATGCCACCTGCATGTCTCTCTTGAACACCCTTACATTGTGCAGACAACGCAGGAACCCGATCCTGGTGGTGTCTTTAGGCTGATTTGAGAGAGAATCAGCCACAGACAGGGAATCAGGAGCAGCCAAGGCGAGCGAGTCTGGGACTTGCAGTGCAAGACCTCCCCCAGGTCTCCGGCCCAGGGCAGCCGCTGCATTTGGATCCTCTTCCAAGAGCTGTTTCAAGGCCGCTTCGGCAGCTGCCTTTGCCTCTTCCGCAGCTTTGACACGGTATTCGGTGATAGGATCAACATTGATATCCTTCAGCCTCGTTTCTGCTGCGGTTATCTCATTTTCCGGGATGTCACACTTCGGGACGGTCCAATAAACAATTTCGTCACCTCCTACATAGACGGTGTCCTTTCCGGCTTTTTCCTCTGAAACAACGATCACTGCAGGATCCCGTGCCATCCTGATGTACTGGAGGCTGTCGATGTACTGCATGTATCCGGCCACTGCCGCAACCTGCCTGCTAGTGTCCAGAAGTTCCACATTGCCGAACATTTCGGCATCTTCGGTCAGACGATTATAGATCAGCGAATCCGACCAGGCCTCCTGGGTGTCGGTCATGATGTGGACGTTACTCGTGAAAGTAAAGATCTCACTTTTACGGTCGTACCAACCCGAATCGGAGGAAAGCATGTTGTCGTCCCTCCATGCATGTGTATTGTTGGTGAACACCGCGACACCGGTCTCCGTGTTATAGTCCAGGGACCTTGTCTTGACAAACACCGAGTCGGTAAACATGTTGACGCTGCCGAAGAAATTGAACGTCTTTATCTTTGAATCGTATGTCCCTTCCGTACTCTCGATGAGCTGGCCATCCTTGTCCTTGAAGGCCCCTCCCCTCGTAAAAGTTGCGACGCTGTCCTTAGTGTTGTAGTCCAGATACCTTGTCCGCAGTGTATTCTTGTCCTTGTCCTGAAGCTGGACCACTGAACCACGGAACTGAGCCACGTTCTGATCAATCAAGTAGTCCAACTTGTCGCTGCTCAGCACTGTCCGGTTCTGGATGATTTTGACATGGCCTATCGCCTTGATTACGTTCTCGTTGACATTCCAAAGAGCGGTGTCGCAAAGAAGCAGGGTCGCATTATGCTCGAAACGGGCATTACCGAGAGCCTGCCTGAAACTGTTCCCATTTTCATCAACTTGCTGGAGTTTGTCACACCCAAGGAGACGTACGAGGGAATCCTTCCGCTCGGTCCTCTGGGCGAAAAGGCTGCAGGAGAGCAGAATCAGAATTGCAGAGAATATTATTCCCCTGCGCAACATCAGTCTTCAGAGAACTTGGAAGCCCATCCGGAACGATGGAAATCGCAATCCTTGAACATCGGATCGATCACGATGCGGGTCTCTGCAATCTTCTTGTCGAGGAATTCATCTACAGCTGCCATCTGCTTGGCACGCTTTACCTCAGCCTGAAGCTGTGAGAAATCATCATTGAAGGAAGCAGTGTGGGCAGGGATGATCTTGTCCACCCGGATGATCTTGTAGTTGGTCTTGCCCACTACGAAGTCTTTTTCCTGATCCTGGCGTCCGTCATTATCCGTGGACTGTACAGGCTCGGAAATCTCTCCTTCCTTGAGGTCTTTGATCGCCCTGTAGTCTTCGGGCTTAAGCTGGTCGATCTCGAAATAGGACGATCCCGTGTTGGGATCGGACATCTGGCCGCCGTTGGTCTTGGTGGGAGCATCCTGGGAATAGAAGTTGGCTGCCATCTTGAAGGTTACGGCTCCGTTCAGGATTTCGGTACGGAGGCTGTCGAGTGTCTTGAAAGCCTTGTCACGGTCCTGAGCCGTGTACTGGGGTTTCATCAGGATGTGACGGGCATTGAACATATCGCCCTTCTTCTCAATGACTTCGATTATATGGAATCCGTCAGGAGTCTCCACTATCTGTGAGATCACACCCGGCTTCAGGGCCATCGCAGCGTCGGAGAACGCAGGCCAGAAGATGGATTTTGAAGCCATGCCCAGCTCACCGCCCCTGCGGGAACTGCCGGGATCCTCTGAATACATCCTGGCCAAGGTGGAGAACTTCTCTCCGTTGATGATCCTCTCCCTGAGCTCCAGAAGCTTCTCGCGGACGGCAAGGTCAGCAGCTTCGCGGTCAGGATAGAGACAGATCTGGCTGAGCTGGTACTTGATCGGGACTATAGGGAGGTTGTTGGCATCCACAGTGTCGAGATATTCCTTGACATCATGGGGGGTCATGTCAGGAATCTTCTTCATGATATTGGCCTGTTCACCCTGGGTAAGGCTCATGTCCTCGTACTGTTTCCTCCAGTCCTGGCGCAGGCGGTACAAAGGCTTCCCGAAATACTCCTCAAGCTTCTCCTCTCCACCCAGATAGGTAAGGTACTGGTCTATCCTCTGGGCCAGCATAGCCTCGACGTTCGACTGATCCACGGTAAGCGAATCGATACGTGCCTGCATGAGGAACAGTTTGGATTCCAGGATGCTTTCCAGGACTTCGCAGCGCACGTTCTGGTCGGAGGACAATCCCTGTGCCCCCCTTTCCTTCACAGACGACTCGATGTCGGAAATCATGATCGCCTCGTTGCCGACCACGGCCACGGTCTTGTCGATGTACTTGTATTTCTGTGCTGAAGCCATCGTGCAAGCAAACACGACAGCCATAAGTGTGAGAGTAGCTTTCCTTGTCATTTCTAGCTAGTAAATTTCAAAATTCCCTTTGACAGAGGCATCTTCTATCAAGTCTCGTTCCAAAGTGGACAGGAGGGCATGCTTCCGGCCGCTGATGATTATGTCCTTGATGTTCTCCTCACAGAATTCAATCGGAGCCGTTTCTCCTGCCTTGACCATGTCCGCGACATAGGCCACGCAGACATTTCCTTCCTGGTCTGGTATCTCTATGAAAGATCCGTTTTTCCTGGAAAGCATCTCGACATAGTCCACGCCGAACTCAGCCGCCAGTGAAGCCGCATCAATCCAGGTCTCGGAGAAATCCAGGTAACGCTGGGCGGAATTGAAGGCCACGCTGTCAGCCGCAATCACATCCTCGACATCCGAGGAGGACATCAGCTTCTTGATTTTCTGGAGATTGGGAGAATCCTTCGCTATCTTCATGAACCGAGCCTTGAGGACCGGACGCTCCAGGGAGAAACTCTCTTTGTGCGAGTTGTAGTAGTCGTTTACCGCAGCAGCAGTCACGGTCGTGTCAAGCCTTTCAGCAACATATTTCTGCTCATAGCGGTACCTCAGCAAGGACTGGCGGTAGGCCTCGAGTTCCTTCGACACATCCTTGTCCTCCTTGCTGAGCTTCTGCTCGGCAATGTCCTGGAAGGCCTTGTCCGTAGCCCATGAATTGATGTACAATTCTGCAAGATGTGTACTGTCTTCAGGGCTTATCCCGTTGGGGATCAGATCTTCCAGTTCAGAACGATAGAGTTTGTGCCCACCAAGTTTGGCCACCACTTCTCCGTCATGAATATACGACTGTATGGCCTTGCATGAGGGCAAGACGGCGGCAATGACCGAGAAGACAGCTATGACCAGACGGCGAGGCATCGGACATTATCTTGAATAATTGGGAGCTTCCTTGGTGATAGTCACATCGTGAGGGTGGCTCTCGAGAAAACCTGCATTGGTGATGCGTACGAACTTGGCGTTCCTCAGGTCCGCGACAGTGTGTGCTCCGCAATAACCCATTCCGGCCCTGAGACCTCCGACGAGCTGGTACACCACCTCGGAAACCGTACCCTTGTAAGGCACCTGGGCGACTATTCCTTCGGGAACGAGTTTCTTTATGTCGGCCTCCATGTCCTGGAAATAACGGTCCTTGGAACCCTGCTCCATCGCTTCCAGGGAACCCATACCACGGTAAGACTTGAAACGACGGCCGTTCATGATGATGGTCTCTCCGGGGGACTCCTCGGTACCGGCGAGAAGTGAACCCGCCATGATGGTTCCGGCTCCTGCGGCAAGAGCCTTGACGATGTCTCCTGAATATCTTATACCACCATCAGCGATGACAGGAATGCCGGTACCCTTCAAGGCCTCGCATGCCTCCATCACAGCCGTGAGCTGAGGTACTCCTATTCCTGCGATTATCCTCGTGGTACAGATCGATCCCGGGCCTATTCCGACCTTTACAGCTTTCACTCCTGCGTCGGCAAGAGCCTTGGCACCTTCGGCGGTAGCGACGTTGCCGGCAACTATCTGGAAATCCTTGAAGGCCTCGCAAGCCCTGCGGACCATCTGGATGACGCCTTCTGAGTGGCCATGGGCGGTGTCAAGGACGACTGCGTCAGCTCCGGCATCAACCAACATGCCGATCCTCTCTATGGTGTCAGACTTGATGCCGGCTGCAGCGGCGACCATGAGGCGGCCCTTGCTGTCCTTGGAGGCGATTGGATTGTCCTTGATCTTCATGAGGTCCTTATAGGTGATCAGGCCGACCAGCTTGCCGTCAGCGTCTATCACGGGAAGTTTCTCGACCTTGCTTCTCTGGAGGATCTTGGTTGCCTCCGAGAGAGTGATTCCCTTGGGGGCGGTCACAATGTTCTCGGTGGTCATGATGTTGCTCACTGGCTCTGCCATGTCCTCCTGGAACCTGAGGTCCCTGTTCGTTACGATTCCGATCAGGAATCCATTGCCGTCCACCACGGGGATTCCTCCGATATGATGCTTGCTCATCATTGCAAGTGCTTCGCCGACAGTAGCATCAGGACGGATAGTGACTGGATCGTAGATCATGCCGTTCTCAGCCCTCTTGACCCTGCGGACCTGTTCGCACTGTTGCTCGATCGGCATGTTCTTATGGATAACACCGATTCCACCGGCCCTTGCCATGGCAATAGCCAGGTCAGCCTCAGTCACAGTGTCCATTGCGGCAGACACGACCGGAGTGTGAAGTTTGATGTCGGTCGTGAACCACGACGACACGTCCACGTCGCGGGGAAGTACATCGGAATGAGCCGGAACCAGCAACACGTCATCGAAGGTCAGTCCTTCGGAAATCTCTCTGTTAACGAACTTCGCCATTGTGATCAGTTTAATTGAGCAAAGTTACGAAAGATCTGAAAAAGTTCCAATTTGAAAACCATTATAACTATTATTATCTTTGGAAAGATAAAACCACATTCTGCCATGAGATCCTTTCAATTGCCAGCCATCCTGATGCTTGTGATTTCTTTAGCATTTGCCACATCATGCAAACCTGAAGAGAAACAACCGGAACAGTCAAAGGCCGTTTCAGGAGTCTATCTCTCCATGACTGAACTATCACTCGAAGCCGGACAAACATTCACCTTGACCGCAACGGTACAGCCTTCGAACGCGGAAAACAAGAATGTGTCCTGGGCATCAGACAATTCCAGCGTGGTTTCAGTCGACCAGTCCGGAATAGTCACCGCTGTCAAACCCGGTTCAGCTACCGTCACCGTCACAACTGCCGAAGGAGGTAAGACTGCTACGACCAAGATCACAGTCACCAAAGCTCCGACAGGAATCAAACTGGAAAAATCTACCCTGAAGATCACTATGGGGGGAAAAGAGACCCTGAAAGCCACCATCTCTCCAAGTGATGCAACTGAAAAGAACATTCAATGGTCCTCAGACAACACCTCGGCAGCAACCGTAGATTCCAAAGGTGAAATCACAGCCCTCAAGCCAGGAAAGGCCATAATAACTGCAATGACCACCGTCGGTTCATTCAAGGCCGAATGCGAAGTGACCATCATACCTGTCACACCTGAATTGGTGGACCTCGGGCTGAGCGTCAAGTGGGCGGCATTCAATCTAGGTGCCACAAAACCCGAAGAATTCGGAAGTTACTATGCCTGGGGAGAGACCGATCCCAAGCCATTCTATAGCTGGGGCACCTACAAGTGGTGCAAGGACAAGGAAGGCAAAGAGTTCAGTAAATACATCTCCTCCGGTGTTACCTCGTTCACCAACCTGGAAAAAGCTGATGACGCTGCTTACGTAGCTCTTGGAGGGAAATGGCGCATGCCCACCTATTATGAAGTAGATGAACTGGTCAAGAACTGTACGTGGACAAAAACCTCTGTCAATGGAGTTGCCGGTTACGAGGGTAAGAGCAAGAAAAACGGAAAGACCATTTTCCTGCCCTACACCGGTATGCGCGTCGAGGACAAGACTGCCAGTTTGGATGGCGGCTACTACTGGAGTTCCTCCCTTGCCCAAGCAGGCTCCACATCGCAGGCTCTTTACATCCAGATGTTCGATTCAAGGACACCTATACCTTCCGGCAATAACCGTTGCTGGGGCTATGCTATCCGACCTGTGAATAAATAGCCTTATTCTTGAGGGATATAATCAGGGCTCTGGAATATCGAAACTATTCCGGAGCCTGTTTCATCTACGTGACCGATGATCCGTCTGGCCATTACCGGCTTCCTGTCATAGAAATCAGGATCATTCCTGTCAAGGGAACTGATCCTCACCACCTGGGAGGAATGGATGAATTTCCCGTCGCCAAGATAGATTCCTACATGGGTAGCCTTCGCAGGAGCCTCATCCGTAGCTTCCCTGCCCCAGAAGACAAGGTCTCCAGGCTCCAGGGCGCTCCAGTCGGTTTCTCCGGAATCATTGAACAACCTCACATCAGCACCTATCCTACCCTGCTGGGACGCGTTGCGTGGCAGCAGGACTCCGTTGGAGAAAAAGACGCTGCGCGTCAGTCCGCTGCAATCAACGTTCTTGATGGAAGTTCCTCCCCATAGGTACGGAACTCCGAGGAAAAGCCTCGCCGTGGCTTCTATGTCCCTTGCGAAACCTGCAGCATCACCGCTCGCGGCCTTTTTATCCTTTGCCCATTTGTAAAACACATCCACGTCACCGGCAGGGACATAGCCTGTCTTACCCGAAGGGAGGACGACTCCGACGAATTTCTTCGTCAGAACCGCACGGCCCTCTTCGTAGCCCTTGTACCGGCCTCGTCTGTGTGTAATAGTCCTGTACATTATCCTCACGACGTCACCCATCAGCAATTCGGAGACGATCCCCGATTTAAGGGAAGGTTCCTCATAGATGTGTGAATATGGAACAGTACAGATGTATTTCGGAGCTTCGAGATAGTCCTGAATTCCCTTTTCATCCATACGGACAAGACCCATGTCGGTCACCCAGGCAGTGTAGGGTTCCGGGGTCCTGATCTTCACCCAGTAACCGTCCTGCCCGAGGACGTCCACGACGGTACCCATCAAAGACTGGTCACCGAGCTCGGCGGCATAGTCAGGATCCTCCCTCATCATGTTTGCCGAAAACTCCACCACGGCCCTTTCCTGGGCATGCAGGCCAATCGAGAGAAACATCAGGACCGGCATCAGGAGATATGCTGCGCACTTGTTCATAACGATTGTAAAAATATTCACAAATCGCTACTTTTGCAAGGTTATGTTCGATTTTCCAGAAGGCAAGAGGTACAATTCGTTCGCCGGCCACTATCGCAGGAAGTACGGTGAACGGCTTCAGAAGCTGGTCCTGGACGCCGGTTTCAGCTGCCCCAACAGGGACGGCACCCTCGGGACAGGAGGCTGCACCTACTGTGACAACGCCGCCTTCCACCCAGGCTACAGCACTGCAGGCAAATCCCTCTGGGACCAGATTGACGAAGGGATCGAGTTCCACCACGGACGCTATCCCAGGGTCAAGCACTATCTCGCTTATTTCCAATCATATTCCAACACCTACGGACCGCTCGACAAATTGAAGCGGCTCTATGAAGAAGCTCTCTCCCACCCCTCGGTGGTCGGGCTTGTCATAGGCACCCGCCCCGACTGCATCGACGAAGAGAAGCTCGACTACCTCGCTTCACTCCCTTCCCAGATAATCACCATCGAATACGGCATCGAATCCTGCTATGACAACACCTTGGAGAGGATCAACCGCGGACATGACTTCGAATGTGCCCGCAAGGCAGTTGAGATGACAGCCTCAAGGGGTCTGGACGTCGGTGCCCACTTTATCCTGGGCCTCCCGGGCGAAACAAGGGAGATGCTTCTGGACCAATGTGACCTGATCTCTTCCCTGCCCCTTACATCGGTGAAGTTCCATCAGCTTCAGATCGTGAAAGGGACGAAGATGGAGGTTGAATATTCAAAGAATCCAGAAGATTTCCTGCGCCTGCCGCTCGATGAATATCTCGACCTTGTCATCGATATCCTGGAGCGGTTAAGGCCCGATCTCTACATAGAAAGGGTCGCAGGAGAAGTCCCTCCACGCTTCGTCAATGAGACTCCGTGGGGGCTGATCCGCAACGATGGGATCCTCCGCCTTCTCGATAGACGTCTCGAAGAGCGCGATACCTTCCAGGGAAAGCTGTTCAACCGCTAAACAATCAGTTATCAGACGCAAGGAGGCTGATGATCCTGTCTATGACTGGATCGACCTTGCTGGCAGGAACTATGGCGTTGTTCGTCATGACCGAAAAGATGATGGCATCCGATTTCGATCCGACTGACGGCTCAATGTAGCCGCTGAAGCAGCGCACCCCACCCATCGACCCGCTCTTAAGGTGGACCCTGGACTTGAGGGCGTCAGGTTCTCCGCGCAGGCGGGACTCGTAATGTCTTCCTCCAGGCTGGCCCAGGGTCTCAATGTAGTCCCCGAAGACAGGACTGTCCATCATTGCCGAAAGGAATCTGACGAAATACTCTGGAGAGACATAATTGTACCTGGAAAGGCCGCTCCCGTCGTCAATCTGCTGCCGGGAAGGATCTGCCCCCATCTTCTTAAGCACGTCAGCCATGGCTGCCTTGCAGGAGTCCGGGCTCGCGGAATGCCTCAACCTGCGGCCGAGGATCCTGAACATGGTCTCAGCGTAGAAATTGTCGCTTTCCAACAGGGTCTCCCTGGCAATCCTTTTCAATGACGGGGAATATGTCATCCCGATCATCTTGAGATCGTCAACCTTTGCTGCATAGGGCCCGTTCGCCAGCGAAGAAAGGTCGTTTCGGACCCTTCCGTTCCTGACATCAGCACAGCCCAGGACGACTTCCACTCCGGAAGACCTAAGGTATTCACAGAAAAAATGGGCGCAGGTGTATGCCCCGAACTTGTTGGAGAATTCCTCGGTCTTAGGTTTCCTGTCAATGGCGAAAGATCCCCGGACTTCAGCGTAAGGCTGGAATTCCGAAGTGAACATGTAGAGCTGGTCGCCGGTTCCTGCCCTGCCGGTCTTTCCGAGAAAGCCGTATTTCATCCAGGGAAGCGAGGGGTAGGAAACCATGTAACTGACAGGGGAACCGACCGACGGTCCGGCAGAGACCTTCATGTCGATTGCATTCTCGTAAAAGCAGAGTCCGTCACCTCCGGTGCCGTAAGCCGTGCCGATGTCCTGGTAGGACCAGGTGTCCCGGTCTATAGGACCATCGAAATAACGGCCGTCGCCTATGACCCGGCCGCCTATCTTCCTGATCCCTTCCTTGTCGAGAAAACCTTTCCACTGGGCGAAAAGCCTTTCCTTGGAAAGGGCTATGGAATCCTTTGATGCTATCGTAGGATCTCCCCCGCCGACGATGTAAAGGTCTCCGTCAAGAACCCCGTCCTTGACAACTCCGCTGTAACCTATCCTAGTAGTGAACTTGAAATCCGGGCCGAGCTGGTGCATCGCAGCGCCGGCAGTGATGAGTTTCATGGTCGAAGCAGGTACCAGCCTCCCGCCACAGTTCCATACAGCCACGGTGTCTCCCCCTTCTGTCATCGCCAGGACACCAAAAGAAGCATCGTCCAGCGCCTCGTTCCTGGCGGCCAGCTCGATGTATTTCTGAGCCTTGCTCTTTACGGGAGCTTTTCTTGCAGCTGGCACCTGGGCTGAAACCGATGCGAGGGAAAATGCCGCCATGATTGCGGCAAGTGTCATTTTGAGGGTACTCATATTCACAAATTTAGCAAAAAACACTAACTTTGGACTTTATTAACAACTGAATGAATATGAAAAAGTGCGTTCTCGTGTCCGGCGGAGCCGGATTCATCGGCAGCCATGTGACGGTGGAACTCCTTGAAGCTGGCTATGATGTGATAGTGGCAGACAACATGTCCAATTGCGACATGACCTGTTTTGAAGGAGTGAAAAAGATCACCGGCCGCGAAGACATCCCCTTCGTGAAGATGGATTTCTGCGACCCGGTCGCTACCGAGCTTCTGTTCACCACCCACGAGATCGACGCGGTTATCCATTTTGCAGGCTTCAAGGCCGTAGGCGAGTCTGTTGCCGAGCCCCTGAAGTACTACAGGAACAACCTCGAATCCTTCATCAACGTCATAGAAAGCGCCAAGGCCCACGGCTGCGGAAACATCCTGTTCTCCTCTTCCGCCACTGTCTACGGAGAACCGGAGAAGCTCCCCGTCACGGAGGAATCCCCCAGGCAGCCCGCCACCTCGCCGTACGGCAACACGAAGCAGATGTGCGAGGACATCCTGCGCGACAGCGTGAAGGCATATTCAGGAATAAGAGGAATCGCTCTCCGTTACTTCAACCCGATCGGAGCCCATCCTTCCGCCCTTATCGGCGAACTTCCCCGCGGAGTGCCCAACAACCTCGTACCATTCATCACCCAGACAGCCATCGGCAAGAGGGAATGCCTTTCGGTCTTCGGTAACGACTACCCCACCCCGGACGGAACCTGCCAGAGAGACTTCATCGACGTAGTTGACCTTGCCAAAGCCCATGTCTTCGCAGTCCGCAGGATGCTCGAAGACAAGATGAAGAATGAATATGAGATCTTCAACATCGGCACCGGAAAGCCCCTATCAGTTATGGAGCTGATCAACGGTTTCGAGAAGGCCAACTCACTTAAACTCAACTATAAAATAGCACCTCGCCGACCTGGCGACGTCACCGCCATCTGGGCGGATCCGACCCTTGCCAACGAGGAACTTGGATGGAAGGCCGAGCGCGACATCGAGGATACCCTCGCCGCCGCCTGGGCCTGGGAAAAGCATATTGCCGGGGAATAGTTAAATCCAGCCTTTCTTCAACAGGACTTCTGCGATCTGCACTGCGTTGGTTGCAGCACCCTTCCGGATGTTGTCGCTGACGCACCAGAAATTCAGTCCATACTTCACTGAAGGATCCCTGCGTAGGCGACCTACGAAGACATCGTCCTTGCCCAATGAATAGAGAGGCATCGGATAGACGAACTCGTCAGGATTGTCCTGGATGGTAACGCCTTCTGTCTTAGACCAGATATTCCTTACATCCTCAAGTGTGAAATCCTTCTCGAACTCGAGATTAATGGATTCGGAATGGCCTCCCTGCACAGGAACCCTGGCGGTGGTCGGACTGACGCCTATCGAATCGTCCCTCAGGATCTTATGAGTCTCGTTGACCATCTTCATTTCCTCCTTGGTGTATCCGTTCTCGAGGAAATCGTCGATGTGGGGGATGACATTCTGGTCGATAGGATAGTGGTAGAAGGCAGGATATTCACCCCACTTCCCTCCATCCCGCTCAGCCTGCATCTGGTTCATGGCAGGGGTGCCGGAACCGGTGACAGACTGATAAGTCGAGACGACGATCCTCTTGATCGTGTACTTCTCATGAAGGGGAGCCAGGGGAAGAAGCATCTGAATGGTGGAACAATTGGGATTGGCAATGATATAGTCCTCCTTTTCAAGGACTTCAGCGTTGATCTCCGGAACGACCAGTTTCTTGGTAGGATCCATCCTCCAGCAGGAGGAATTGTCAACAACGCGGCATCCTACCTCCGCGAACTTCGGTGCCCACTCCTTTGAGATGTCAGCCCCGGCTGAGAACAGGGCCAGATCGGGCTTCATCGCGACCGCCTCCTCGGCGGTGACGACTGGATAATCCTTGCCCTTGAAAGAGATCAGCTTCCCGGCAGACCTTCCAGAGGCTACCGGAATAAACTCATCCACAGGGAAATTCCTCTCTTCGAGGACTTCGACCATCCTGGTACCGACCAGTCCGGTCACGCCAACTACAGCAACTTTCATTTCTATGTTCGTTTTATAAAATAAAAGGAGGACCTTTTGGCCCTCCCCTTGATAAATCTATCCTGGACGAGAGCTTATTCAGTCTTGCCTGTTTTCTTGACTATCTCGCTGAGTTTGGCATAGAGCTCATCGGTCTTCTCGAGGAGTTCCTTGCGGATGGAAGCATAATAGGCACCCTTGGTACCCTCAACCTTGACATTGACCTTGTCCTTAAGATCGTTGTAGAGATTGACAGCCTCGTCGAGCAGTCCGCCGAGGGCCTCATCGTCTGCCTTGTTGTTGACAGAGCTGAAAAGCGAGCAATCGTCGATGAATGCACCGATCACATACTCAATGTCCTTCTTAATACCTCTTAAAGAATTGTAACCACTCATATTCTTTAAATTTTAATATTCAACATTTTGTTATGCAAAGATAGTGGTTTTCTTCTAACTGACAAAATATGGAGACGGTAATGAAGTCCGTGTCTGTTCAATTTGGCTGATTGTAACCCATTCTTTTCTATAATTCTCTATGTGTCAGACACTTAACTAGAAGATTTCTTATTTTTTTAGTAATAGTTTAAGAGGGAGTTATTATATTTGTATTGCAATTGTAAAACATTGAAACACAGATATTTACAAACATTTTAAACCCACACAGAGATGAAGCACATCATTAACGTCCTGAAGAACGAGATCTTCAACCACAACAAAGCCATCAATGACCTTGTCAAGAAGGTCACGGTCAGTCAGGAAGCCTACCTGAAAGACCGCACTAACGAATCCCTGTTCAACAGCTGGTCGGAGACGGTCAAAGACCTCCAGAAGCATGAGTCCGACATGCGGTATCTCCGCAGTGCGTATGCAACCATCTGCACGGCTTGTGAGACCGAGCCTATGACGGTTGAGGAGATTGTCGGAGAGCGGACAGTCCGTGAAAACAAGAAGGCAGAGAGGAAGGAGAAGAAGGAACGGAAGCCGGAGGTCAAAAAGAACGAGAAAGCAGATGAAACCAGCAAGTAAAAAGCCCATCTGCTGCATCTGCCATCGGCCAATAGACGGTTATACACATAACGCCAGTCCATTGGCCGATGGTGTTTGCTGTGAGAAGTGCAACTCTGGGATGGTGATTCCTTACAGAGTTGCACTTCTTGGTATCGTGATAGATCGGAGAAACCCCAACACACAATAACAATGGAATTTCTAAACAGAATTGAAGTCAAGGGAGTGGTCGGTTCATCACGAACCACCACCCTTGACAATATTCAGGCGGTCAATTTCTCCCTTGCAACGGAATACTGTTATACGGACAAGTCGGGTATGGGAGTAGTGGAAACGACCTGTTATAGCAACAGATAGATTATCACAAGTACATTACTGAAGTTGCCCATCACGGTTAATGACGGGCAACTCTTTTGCTTTTTCTCTTTTGATAACGATTATACCAGGCTTTTTAAGTATTCC
>Ga0256405_10004166_pt1 | contig 27762 bp, 23 predicted proteins | sample RumenRJG_02DNA_FD_189096 | JGI IMG/M metagenome (GOLD analysis project Ga0256405, IMG submission 189096) | Bovine rumen microbial communities from Lethbridge, Alberta, Canada - RJG_02 | ecosystem: Host-associated > Mammals > Digestive system > Stomach > Rumen | place: Canada: Alberta... | reverse complement strand
ACCAAGTGCCGGTCTGTGCGTTTGCCTGAAATACTGACAACATTATAGCTGCAAATAAAGTCAAGATGCGTTTCATATCGTTATAGGTAAATGTCGATTTATCAGTAAATATACATCTTTTCTCCCGTATACTTATTCACAGACGGAAAGATTTAGCGCTACAACTGATTACTTTTCCAAAAATTATCGAAGATTCATCGTTTATATTATACCCAGGATTGACCGGATGCGCAGCAACGCCTACGGTTATCACCATCACAAAAAAACCTGGAGATATCTTGAAGATACCTCCAGGCACAGCGTATTGAAATTCAACTGATTACCTCTGACCAAGCTGTCCGTCCAGATAGAAGAGTCCCTGATCGCCTGCCTTCTTGATTTTTTCCTTTATGCTTTCAGCAGTGGCCTCTTCCTCGACCTGCTCCCTGACGAATCCCCAGAGGAAATCCTGTGTTGCCTTGTCCTTTTCAGCGGATGCAACGTCAACAAGCTTGTCAATGAGTTCTGAGACATGGCATTCGTGCCTGTACACATGCTCGAACACCTCAAGTACAGTACCCCAGGCATCCGGGACCACGTCAATCTTGCTCACTTTTGCAGTGCCGCCGCGTTTGATGAGATAGTGTGCCATTGCAATGGCGTGCTCCTTCTCCTCGTCGGACTGTTTTTCCATCCAGTGTGCAAATCCGTCCCAACCTTCTTTTCTAAGTGCGAAAGCCATCTGTAGGTAAAGGTTTGAAGACCAAAGTTCAGCGGTAATCTGATCGTTGAACGCTTTCTGAAGATTTTCTGAAATCATAGTATCAATAATAGAAGTTCAATTTTGTCAACGTGTTATTGATGCTGCAATGAATATGCCAAAAGATTATAATACTCCCGGATTTTAATACCGTGTGCCATAACTTGGATTGTTAAAATGCTGAAAACTGTAAATAATATGATTCGGTTCATGATTATTTATTGTTAGTCTTTCTTAAGGTTTTCCTTGAAGAAAGTTTCTATTCTGTCGTATGGTATCACACCGGCTTTGTCGTCATAGAGGTCGGTGTGGACTGCACCGGGGATGATGAGCAGTTCCTTGTTTCCCCTCACGGTGCTCTTGCCCAGTTCCGGCTTTATTCCTGTCATAGCTTCGAAGGCACCTTCACTGAAATAGCGGCTGTGGGCCTTCTCGCCATGAATGAGCAGGACCGGAGTCTTGATCTCACGCGCCATATCCAGGATTGGCTGGTTCATAAATGACATGGTTCCGATGATGTTCCATCCGTCGTTGGAGTTGCCGCTGCGAGGGTGGTAGCCCCGCTCGGTCTTGTAATAGTCGTAGTAATCCTTGACGAACCAAGGTGCATCGTCCGGAAGCGGATCCACAACTCCGCCTGCACGCTTATAGCTTCCTGTCCTGTAGTCTTCAGTTCTCTGGGCGGCCCAAGCCTTGCGCTGGGCATCACGGGCCTGTTCGTTGTCAGTGCATCCGAAATAGCCTTCACGGGTTACACGGGACACACAAGCTATCTCAAACTGATTCTGGAATACTGCCAACGGATCTATCTTCGCCAGCGCTCATTGAAGGCGAATGGTGAAAGCGACATTCTCAAGCGCTTCCACAGCCTGCTTGTCGATTACTTCACCATGGGGCTGCAACATGAGAAGGGCCTCCCTACAGTGGCATATTGTGCCGACCAACTGGCATATTCAGCACGTTACTTCGGTGATTTGATTCACCATTCCACAGGAGGAACCGCCATCGGCTATATACACGATTTCGTGATTGGCCAGGCCAAGAATCTCCTGATGAAAGGTCTGAGCGTGGGCGAAGTGGCGGACCTTCTGGGCTTCGACTATCCCAACCATTTCAGCCGCCTGTTCAAGAAGGTCACTGGCCTGACGCCGTCGGAATTTCTGAAATAACAAGCAGAAACGCCAGAATTCGTATCGAAATCAAAAGTGTCAAGCTCTATCAGTGAAGGTCTTGGTGTCAGAAACCCTCCGAGTACTTCATTCGGGAGTTCTCGAGTATATCAAATGTCCTCCAGAGAAACACCTTTTTGAATCACATTGTAGTTCTTGAACTCGCCAGTTGCACGAGTGAAAGCTGCTATCTTACTGTTCAGGAGTTCCGGGTTATAGTTCTTAATATTTCGTTTGACTTCAATGAAGAGGGCTTGCTGGTCAAGTTCGTTTTCTGCAACAATGTCAATTTCATTCTCTCCTTTTCGGTCCCACCAACTGCCGATGCGGGTATATTTTTTACTTTCTATGAGAATGCGTTTGAAGTAGCGTTCAAGCATCAGTCCGGAGAAAGTCTCGTAGTCGCGATTGATGATGGTCTTTACAGCGTCGTAGTTCTCGATCTCAAGCATATAGTTGTACTTGTATATGAAGCGGAACCAGAATGTGAAGAAGTTGTCTTCAATCGTATATCGAACATTCTTGGTTGAGCTTTTTTCAAAGATCGGCTGTTTCTTACTGATGACTTCATATTCATTCTCCAACTTTGTAAGGTAGCCACCAATCTCCTTGCCGACGATATTCTCTATATCTGATCGTGAGGTCTTGCCGCGTGCAATTGCTGAAAGGATTGAGAAGTATATGCCATAGTCTTTGCCGAATTCTTCAATGAGAATGGCTTTGCCTTCGCCCAGGAATATTGAGTCTGATTTAATGATCTGATTGAGCATCTTTGTTTTTGTTGTGGCTCCTGCATCTATGAGCAACTGGACATATTTAGCAACTCCACCTGTAAATGAGTAGAGAGCAAGCAAGTCTTCTGGAGTGTAATCCGGGTTATATTCAGCCATTATCTCCTTCAATACTGCAGGAGTAAACGGTTTTATTGACATGAAACGTGTCTGACGATTGTACAACGGCTCCTTCTTATCTTTGAATATCTTTGTCATCATTGAATAGATGGAACCGCAGACTATGAGGTTGATGTGGGACACAGTATGATACTTATCCCAGATACGCTGCATGTCACTATAGACAGATTTATTTACTTTAAAGAACTCTTGGAACTCATCAATAAACAGTGTTATCGGACGTCCGATGGAGAGCTTCATCAGATACTCGAAGAGCTCAGAAAAACGTTCAACTTTACCCATTATGGGTAGGCCTAACTTGTTTTCAATTTCAAGGAGGTAGTCAGAGCATAAGTCGCTTTCGGCTTTGCGGGCCACAAAGAAATAAATTATTGGCTGATCCTCATATGCTTTCCATACAAGGTGAGTCTTACCGATGCGACGACGACCGGTGACTACTGTGAATTGAGCATTGTTTTTAGACAATTCCTGAATCTCTTTGAGAGATGCTATTTCTTCTGTTCTGTCAAAAAATCTCATGGTATTAAATATAGTTGCGAAACATCGGTTTCCGAAATAGCGGTTTCGCAAGTGCAAATATAATGAAAGTTTAAATATTTTAAAGAACTTATGAGAATACTTCTCATTGCCAAAGAAGACGCAATGGGAAAGGCCTTGCAGGATTTAAGTTTGAAAAAGCGGATCTGAATGAATTGCTTGATTCTTGTGGGTAGTGTTTCACTATTTCGATATCATATACCTCAATGCCTCAAGGGGATGACACAGAATCATCCTTGGTCCGCTATAGCGCATTACTTCGCGAATCCTGGTTCTCATTTCAGGTCTGTAACAATGCACAGCGCATTTATGACATTTGGTCTTTTTCTCACCGAACCGGCAATGCTCAAGTCGTGCAAGTGAATAGTCGAGAAGCGATTGGCATTCATCACAAAGAGTATTTCCACCGTGTTTCCCGCGGCACCACAATTCAATCATGTGCTGCACCGTCCTCTTCTCCCATTCTATTCGTCTCATATCTTGCATAACAATAAACCACGCAAATTTAGCGAAAAAACAATCTCCCCAATGCTTGGACTCTGTTCCAATGCCAATTCGGAGAGCACCTGCTCCCCCCTCTGCCCTGACCTTCCCGTCGCCCTGGTTGAAGCCGAAAAGACTGCGGTCATCTACTCCGCAGTCTTTCCGGAATTCCTTTGGCTCGCCACCGGCGGACTAGGCCAGTTCAACGATCGCGTGAAAGTCCTCCTCGGCCGCCAGGTTATCGTCTTCCCCGACCTCGGCGCCTACGACCGATGGCGGAAGAAGGCAAAGGACTATCCCCTGCTGGACATCACCGTGTCCGACTACCTTGAGAAGAACGCCACCCCGCAGCAGCGGGAGATGGGCGCCGATCTGGCGGATTTGGTGGTGGAGGAGATGTCGTAATATACAAGTTTTGCAATTATTTGCACCCAAAAACTCGGCCTACCGTCGGAAGTTAAACATCATTTATGATTTTATCTTGCCGCCTTTGAGTTTTACTGACGCCTTATTAATGTCAATCACCGATGAAGAAAATGCTGACAACAATAATGAGCGTTGTTCAAAAAATCTTGCTTTTTGTATCGCTCCGAACCTAATCTTTTCTTGCTTAAATTGCTCGTTAAATTCATCCGAGTTCGTTATCTCTATTTGAATCTTTGTGATACAAGAATGAATACATGTTCCAGAGTTCTTGAAGGCTTCCCTTAGATTATCCTCAAAGGCCTTAGCTCTCATTGATAGTATCTTAAATCCTGTCTTGATTTCATTGGCACTCTTCTGATCATAGCAAATATCATCAAAGAAAACCTTGCATTCCTCCTTGATACTTATCAATTCATGCGTGAAGTATTCTTTTAGGAAACGCTCTTTGGTCTGGCCTTTTGCAATAGCTGTGGCCACCCAAATACCGACACCAGCTGAGACTGCTATGTCAATTATTGATATGATATCAGAGCAGCTCATACTTATTTCCAAACTTCCTTTTTAAGTTCGCCATTAACAATTCTAAACCATTTATCATGGGTAGCTGTCAATTTTGGAGACAGATTATTTTTACGACGCTTTTCCCATTCTGGTATGGTTTCATTAAATATCATTGTTTTCCAAACCTCTTCATCATCTGATACGACAATGAGGGAGTTGCGAACAACATTCTCGCCAAAATCATATACAAGATTTCCAAATGCTTCATCAAGAAACGACGAGGCATAGCCATCTGCGCCATCAAGTATTACTCGCAGTTTATTACCTGACTGATAGGCTTCTGCAAACTTCTGGTTTAATTCCTGATGATAGAACATTTCTCCAGAGTCATCTCCTTGGCTACAATACCTAGGCCCAGGACTTTGTGAGAACTCTATTACGCTGAAATCGATTGTTTTCGTGTTTTCCATCTATTGTATGTTTCTTTCGTTATCTCCCAATAATAAAAAGTACCACCAAAATTCACGCCTAACATTCGTGATTTTGATACGTCAGACAAATTTAGCAAAGTATTATTTGTAATGACCGTTAAATTTTGAATAAAGCCTGCATCTGCAACAGATTTTATTCGAGGAAGTCCTTTATTCCTATTATCATCATCTGTTTGTGACTGGTATTCTTTGTCAAATGCAGCAAACAATATTTCAATATCATTGCGAAACTGGTCCCGTACTTTCTGTGTCATGGTCTTTTTTATAGTACGCAATATGCCATACCCTTTATCTGCCAATGCAAAACAAACTTTGCCATCGTCATATTGAATTCCCATCATCCAGTTGACCTTCCTTGTATCAGAATTAGCATGTTCAATGGAATTCGGACAAATCTCTTGGATAATGCTATACACAGGTTGGAATTTCCCTTCTTCGCCAGTAAGATATTTAATAGCTCTCTTTATTTCACCACCAACCATAGCGTTGCTAGTTTTGTCCGTACCCTTCTCAAACATCAAATTATTAGTATTGGAAGTTGCAAATTGATGACCATTTACATCATGCATAAGTGTTAAGAACCCAGACTTTTCAAAGAACTCTCTGCAGTTTTTATCGTCCGGATGATTCCCCCTATAGTTTGTGGTAAAACGGAGTGTAGATAATAAGCATGTTAATGCTCCAAGATCAAAATGGCACACACCTCTTAAGTTTAAATCAAGTCTAATTGACCTTTCCTGACGTTTTCTGCACGAAAGTATCTTATTTAACTGATCAACAACTTCTGAAGGGTTGTCAATTATTCGAAAATCCTTCTTAAGATCAATCGTCACATAAGGAGCGACATAGGGATTTCTGCGACCATGATACTTAGGTATCGTTAATTTATTTCTCCGAGAATATCGTCGACGCGACTTAGACTTAGCATTGGACTTACGCCTATGCCTCATTATCGACTCTTGTCTGATACGAATATTCTTCTTACTTAAGCTCATTTTTAAATTAGGTATATGCAAATATATTAATATTAACCGAAAACGACAAGAAATTATTAAAATATGCAAGTTTCTTAAAATAATTTGATATCTTTGTAGTGCTAGCAAATAACATCAAACACACAAAAACTATAGTTTTATGGCAGAGAATAACAATCTCAACCGTCTGAAGGTGGCCCTTGTTGAGCGTCAGAAGACATCGAAGTGGCTTGCTGAGCAGATGGACAAGAGCGAAACCACGGTATCGCGTTGGGCGTCAAACAAGAGCCAGCCGTCAGTAGAGCAGCTTTTTGAAATAGCACAGCATCTGAATATGGATGTGAAGGATCTGCTCAATTCTAATCTTGGTAACAAATAACGGGTATGGCACAGGAAATCAGGAGTGAGGAAATTGTCCTCAATGAAAATGAGATCGTCTGCCTGTTGACGAACAAGATTGTAAAGGTTACTGAGAAGGAGACCAATCTGCAGTATATGATTCAGATGATGTCTGAGGAGTATGGCTTTCCGATGGAAGATATGGAGAGGGACTTTTCTTTCAAGTTTGAGGACGAGGAAGGAAAGAAGAAGACCGGCAAGGTGACTCTGGCTATTTTCGAGAATGGCAGGGAGCATGTTGTCGAGAATATGATTCGCGCTATTATTATCGCGAAGGATGCGAAAGTAAAGGATACGGACAAGAACGGTGGCGTAATGGCAACTCTGTCTGATATCCTCACATATACCGACTGCGACTTTGGCTGCTGGACCAATGGTGAAGACTTAAAGTTCATTGCCGAGATGGAGGATGAATGGGGCCAGGTGGACATCTGTGATTATACTGATTTCCCTTCATTCGGACAGTCGCTTGAGGACTTGATTCAACAGGGAGACAAGGCTGCGCCAAGAAAACCTGCGAATGAGTCTCTGGTGAAGACATTCAAGCGTTGCCATGATTATATCTACGGCAATGAGGGTATGAAGAAAACGGCTTTCTGGGAGTTATTGAACCTTATTTTCTGCAAGCTTTATGATGAGAAGCGCAGGTTTACCGAAGCCAAGAGAGGCGTAAGCTACCGCCGCAAGTTCTGGGTTGGTGCAATGGAGCAGAACACAGAAGAAGGCAAGGCTGCCGTGGCAAAACGTATCAAGAATCTGTTTGCAGAGTTGAAGGAAGATGGTTCGTTCAACGATGTGTTTGATGGTAATGAACAGATCAATCTTTCTGATGCTGGACTTGCGAAGGTTGCGGCAGAACTCTCAAAGTACAGCTTCCTTGATGCCACAGTTGATGTGAAGGGTACAGCATACGAGACTATCGTGAGCAACACCCTGAAGCAAGAGGCTGGCCAGTTCTTCACACCGAGGAACATTATCAAGTGCATGGTGGAAATGCTCGATCCTGATGAGAATACCCGTGTACTGGACCCTGCATGTGGTAGTGGCGGATTCCTCGTTATGGTGCTTGATCATGTGCGCCACAAGATTGTAAAGAGACTTTATCCTGAACTGGATGATCTTCACCTTGAGGCCAAGTTGAACACGCCTGAGGTGAACGACCTTACACGCGAGTATGCCGAGAAGATGATTTTCGGCTTCGATTTCGACCCTGACCTCAAGAAGGCAGCAAGGATGAATATGGTGATGGCTGGAGACGGCCACTCAAATATCTTCAATATAAACTCCCTTGACTATCCTCACGGAGACAAGCCTGATGTCAGCAAGATTGCCCCTGCGGTAATGCACAGCATTCAGAACAGTGCAGACAAGAATTTCAGTTTTGCGACTGCTGATGACAACGCCCAGGGCAAGTTCGACATGATCTTCACAAACCCACCATTCGGTGCCAAGGTTGAAGTTGACCCTGCAATCATCGAGAGAGCTGGTTATGAGCTTCAGAGCAACGCCCCTGAGGTTCTCTTCATCGAACAGTGCTACAGGTTCCTGAAGCCTGGCGGAAAGATGGCAATCGTTCTTCCTGACGGTATTCTGGGCAACCCGAATATGGAGCAGACACGAATCTGGATTCTGCGTCACTTCAAGCTGCTGGCCAGCGTTGACCTGCCGGTAGAGACATTCCTTCCTCAAGTTGGCGTACAGGCATCGCTCCTGTTCCTCCAGAAGAAGACCAGTGCAGAGGCTCTTGTTCCTATCGAGGAGGAAGACTATGACATATTCATGGCCATCGTAGAGAAGGTCGGTAAGGACCGCCGTGGCGTGCCTATCTACGAGAAGGATGATGACGGAGCTGAGCTGCTTTTCCCTCACACAAAAGAGTGGATTGGCTATACAGATAGCGGACGCGAGGTTGTTCGCCGTCGCAGTGAGCGCATCAAGCACCTCGATGATGACCTTCCTAAGGTTGTTGAATCGTATATCGAATTCTTGGAGGCAAAGAGATGATTACTTCTAAAGTCAACATAGGTGAGGTAAAGGCAACAAATCTGCGAATAGATGCCAGCTATCATTTAAGTGAAGGACAGGAGATTAAAAGGGTAATCAGTTCTTCGCCTTATGGATTGTTGTCTATTCAAGATGTATGCTCTAATATCTTCATCGGTAACAGAGCTAGACGTGTATATGTAACAAGGGAAGATAAAGGAATTCGTTTCCTCAGCAGTTCGGATATTCTTTTGGCTGATCTGGAAAGTGTAAAGTTGGCTTCCGTCAAGTACACACCAAACATTGACCAAATGCGCCTACAAAAAGGATGGACTTTAATATCTCGTTCAGGAACAATAGGAAACTGTGCATTTTCAAATCGAAATCACGCGGAGAAATTATCCTCTGAACATGTGCTACGCTGTGTCCCTAATGGAAAAATTAAGGAAGGTCTTGTATACGCATACTTAGCAAGCAAATTTGGCCATTCGCTACTGACACAAGGAACTTTCGGAGCAGTCATACAGCATATAGAACCAGAGTATGTTGCTTCGCTTCCTATCCCTTCTTTCCCTGATGATTTCCAGATCCTTGTCGATACCAAGATGCAGGAGTCTGCGTTATTGAGGGAGAAGGCAGCAGCAGAATTGAAGAGTGCAATTTCTTGTTTTGAGGATGGGATAGGTCATTGTCAATACAGTTATAAATACAAGACCAAAGCGGTAAAATCATCAAGTGTCTCTTCTCGTTTTACACGCTTTGATTCTCAGTATCAAATAGGTAAAATTGAACTTGACAAAGATTTATCATATAAGTCATGTGTCAAAATAGGTGATGTTTCTAAGTCAATCTACGTTGGCAATAGAGGTAAGCGATATTACGTTAAGGAAGGAATTCCGTTCCTTTCATCGTCTGATATGATGTTGTTCAACCCTATCAAGTATTCTACACCTATTAGCGTCAACACGCCCAATCTTGAAGGTCTTCTTGTCCACACTGACGACATACTGATTTCGCGTTCTGGTACCATTGGCAACACTGTTATAGTTAGCGACACGCTAAACGGTAAGGCTGTTTCGGAACACGCGCTACGCCTTGTTATTGACCCTGACAAGATGGATCCAAAATATGTCTTCTGCTATTTGAATACGGCTCATGGTAAGAGAGTTCTTGAATCGTTAGCCTACGGTTCAGTAATCATCACACTTGGAGAAGAATTCGTAGCAAACATTGACCTGCCACTTTTGTCTAAGGAGGCTAAAGACACGATTTCTGCTAAGATAAAGCAGTACTCATCTTTACTTGACGAGGCAACAAGGCTGGAAAATGAAGCAGTTTCTCTCGTGGAAGCTGAAATAGAAAAATGGAACAACTAAAGTATAAGCTATGGCAAAAGTAGTCTATCCTTTACATATGGAAGGTGGTCCGAATGCAGGCGAGAAGCGCCTGATCGATTACCTAAAAGAGAATCTTCCGGACGATTACTACATCGTGCCTAACGGAGAGTATGCAATGAAATCTCCGCAGGGTATGGTGAACTACTGGGAGTATGATTGCCTGGTAGTGGCACCTCACGCGATATACCACATCGAGAATAAGGACTGGGGTGGCAACCTCATTGGCGATGATTTCGCGTGGTTCATCAACGGTGTTGAGAGGAAGAATCCTTATCCTGGTGCAACCCTCAAATCTAAGCTGATTGCGGGCAAACTGGGTAGCAAGAATCCAGACTGGAGGAACGCAAGGGTATTCACGCTGATTACCCTCAGCAACCCTGCGCAGTCGAAGTTCGGACTCGATCCGCACTGTGATTGCTATGACCAGGTGTTCCTTCTGAATGCCATACTTCCTGATTTCATCAAGGACTATGAAAAAGCTGGCAAGCCGAAGGATTATATTGCCCCTTACCAGAAAGAGATTGTGCAGTACCTGACAGGCGAGAGTGCACACCGCTCGTTGGCAAAGAAGACAGAGATTCTGAACTACAAGATTTTGGAGACCCTTCAGAAGACTGAGACCTTTACAGAGTATCTCTGCCAGCCTAAGTTCTTTGTGGATAAACGTTACAAGGTGAGGGAGTATCCTCTTGATTTCCCTGACAAGACAAAGTCTGAGCTTGATACAATCCGCAACAGGGCTGCCAACGCAAGCTATGCCCAGTCGAAGATGAGCCATTGTCCGTATATCATCACGAGTCAGTGCCAGTTCAACGATGAGCAGACTGCCTTCTACGAAATTTCGGAGTATCTGGATGAGTGTACCTTGAGGGCAAGACTGCGCCAGAAGACATTTACCCAGCTGGAGAAGATTGGCATCATCCTGAACATAGCATCGGCATTGAGCGAGGCTCACAGCAAGCAGGTATTCCATAGGGACGTATGCCCGGAGAATATCTATATCCTTGCCAACGGCACAGCTGCTCTTGCGAACTTCGGTCATTCGTGGTTCATTGAGCATACCGATATGCATTTCACCGTTGGTTCGTCACTCTCGAAGGAGGATGGATCACCTTACGCACCGCCTGAGTTCAAGGACGAGGACGTAAGTGCAGCAAGCGATCTGTATTCTCTTGGTGTCATCATCTATGAGTTGATGACCGGCAAGCTGCCTTTCGAGAGTACTTTGAAGTTCAGGCTCAGTGGCGGTGTGCTGACAGACGATATGCTTCCTTCACATATTGATAGTGACCTTCCTGAGTGGCTGGATGAGATTGTGAAGCATACCATTGTGGCTGATATGGACAGCAGGTGGAATGACATCAACAAGGTAACAGCTGCTATCCAGCAGGGAATAATAAGTTCTGCGGTATCGAACTGCGGTGTGGCAGTGGTTGACAACCATTCCGAGGGAGGGATCAATCTGGCTGACCTCAAGCCTGGTGATTCCGTTACTCCTGAGCTTATCCTTTATGAGGAGCTTGGTCATGGTGCTTTCGGTCGCGTGTTCAAGGCGAAGCATACTCTGCAGAACAAGTTCTATGCAATGAAGATATTCGACAGGGATGTGTCGGCCTCTGAGACCATCAATGAGTTTGAGGCTCTGAAGGACCTGTCTCACAACAATATCGTGAAGTTCACATACAACGGAAGGACAAAGCACGGCCTGTTCTATACTCTTATGGAGTTGCTGGACGGTGACAATCTCCGTGACTATGTGACTGGCAGTATGAGGCTCCCTGCAAAGGAGGTCTATAACATGGCTGGTGGAATCCTGAGCGCTCTGGTGTATATGCAGGGCAAGATTCCGCCTGTGTTCCATAGGGATATCAAGCCGAATAACATTGTGTGGGACGGCAGATCAAGGTTCGTGCTGATTGACTTCAACATATCTACGACTACCGAGGATAAGACATTCTCCGGCACTCTTCCGTATATGGCTCCAGATCTTATCATGTCGAGCCAGAAGATTGACTGGGATTGCTCTGCTGATACATTTGCTTTGGGCGTGACAATGTATGAGCTGCTTACTCAGACCTATCCTTGGCCTGGCAGCGACCCTTGTCCTAAGACTGGCGTTCCTCCTACCGACATCAGGAAGTACAACGACAAGATCTCCGATGCGTTTGCTGACTTCGTAATGAAGTCAATCGTGACTGACAGAAACGGCCGCTTCTCAAATGCGAAGGAGATGCTTGATGCGCTGAATGCAATTGGTGAGAATGGCATTTCAAGGTACTCCAACATCAATGTGAATACTATCAGCCGCAGAGACAGCATCGACATTGTTGACTATATCAATTCGCTCTATAGCCAGAGTAAGCACGGCAACAGCGGTACTCGCGCAGGAAGCAAGGGCTCTGAGCTTGATAAGCTGACATATACCGAAACAAGACTCGACAAGGAGTTGATTGCGGACATTGAGGCACTGAAGTACAAGCTTATCATCATCACTGGTAATGCAGGTGACGGTAAGACTGCGTTCATCAGACATATCGAGGACCGTGGCCAGTACAGACAGGCTTTCACGAACAAGAACGGTTCAACTTTCCAGCTCAATGGTCTTCAGTTCCAGAGCAACTATGACGGCTCTCAGGATGAGGAGGAGAGAGCAAACAATGATGTGCTGAACGAGTTCTTTGCTCCGTTCTTCGGTCTTGAGGACTATACTCAGGCTGCTGAGGGACGTATCATAGCAATCAACGAGGGCCGCCTTATGGACTTCCTCAATACTCAGAGCCAGCTGAAGGCGCTGAACAACAATATTGAAGATTTCTTCTATAACGAGGGCCATACAGAACTGCTTCCGGGCTTGATGGTTATCAACCTTAACCTGAGGAGCGTAACTGCGGGAGACAAGCAGAATCCTTCGCTTCTGTCGCAGCAGATGAAGAAGCTTACCAATAAGGAACTCTGGACCAAGTGTCAGGGCTGTCCTATTGCAGACAAGTGCTTCATCAAGTACAATGTGGATACATTCCAGGACAGCAGTGCCGGTGATGAAGTGATTGAGAGACTTGAGTGGCTGATGAGGGCTATCGTTTACAAGCGTGAGCTGCACATCACCATGCGTGACCTCCGTTCGTTCATCGCATTCATGCTGACAAGAGACTTCTCTTGCGATCAGGTGAAGAAGCTTGTGGAATATACCCGCACAGAAGACATTGCCGAGTACTACTGGCTGCATTACTATTTCAATATCACAGCGCCGAAGACTTATCCGAACGTGGATTACTTCCCGCTGCCTACAAACGAATCAAGCGACCGTCTTATCAAGATGCTTCGTGAGACTGATATTGCGAAGGTTGCGCTTCCTGCGTTCGACCGAGATTTGTACTATACAGACAAGAAGGCTGAGACCTATCTCATTTTCGGCGATAGGGAACAGAGCCTGCTCGCTGAGTTCAACGAGCGCAATCAGAAGCTTCCGGGATGGGAGGTGAACGAGAAGACTGCTGCTGTGGTATCGGACCGTCACCAGTCGTTTATCCGTCATCAGTATTTTGAGGGCAAGTTCGATTACAAGCGCAGATTGCCTTACCGCTTTATCGACAAGTTCTGTGAGCTGATGAAGGCAAATGACCAGGCGAGTCTTGCGGAGACCAAGCACAGCATTGCAATGGCGATTTCTGCAAGTGAAGGCTGCGATAACGCTGCTCTTACCAACGGATATCTGCTCCTTGCAAGCAATCATGTGGGCGATAAGATTTCGAAGAGCTACAGACGATTCAGCCTTGATGAGTTTGAACTGTTTGTAAACAAGACTGACCACCTGACCAAGTACATTGAGTATGAGAGTGACAGCTTCATATTCAGGCACAAGAAGGATACATTCATCCAGCTGACGGTATCTCTGGACCTCTATGAGATGCTCCAGTATATCAAGGATGGCTTCACTCCGTCTGTGAACGACCTTAAGGGTAAATTCATCGAGCTGCAGATTTTCAAGAACCTGCTGGAGAGCAAGACCTACAATGAGATTCTGGTGACAAAGAACAACAAAAAGTTCTCTATCATCAGACTGGATGAGAATAAGCACATTATTATTGAACCTCTTAACAACTGAGCAATATGATTATTAAATTGAAAAAGGGAGAAGTAGTCTTCCGTAATCCAGAGTTGCTGGCCGTCGATACAAAGATGGTCAATCTGGACAGGGTATTGACCAACCTGTTCATGCAGATCTACTCAGTTGGTGCGCCTGTCAGCCTTGCGGTGAAGACGGAGCATAAGATTGAGTCGCTTATCAATTATGTGAACAATCTGGAGGACAAGGGTCTTGTTCATGGTGCAAAAGCGAATCGGGATGCTGTGGAAGACTGGCTGAGAAGCAATCTTCTTGAGTTGGTGAACCGTGGCAATGTGGTGAAGGAGAAGGTATCGAGCCTCAAGCCTATGCACCTTATGAGTTTCCGCGTGCAGAACAGAAAGTATTGCCGTGATTATAATACCGCTGACCAGCTTTATATGATGCTCAAGGCTAATCCGGGAGTACTGAGTGAGCTGAAGGAGTATCTGCGCAAGGGTTGGGACCTCAGCACAAACTCCATGATCGGTTCAGAGGAGCTGGATGTTGATACGACTGGTATCCTCTATCTCACGAAGGAGTTGAAGGACAAGAAGGGACTCAATACAGACACGAAGGATGCAAAACCGTTCCTGGAGAAGCAGACGGAACTCTTCAATGATGATATCCGTAGGCTGCTCGAGTACAAGGACAAGCTTCCGAGGACTGTGTTCATTGACTATCTCAAGATCCTTTGCGGTTTCCATCTGGCGCTCTACACAATGAAGCTTGTGTATCTGCTTCCTAAGATGGTGGCTGCTGGTTCGAAGGATGTTGTCGATGACTGGTCACTGGTTGTGGATATGACTGACAATCTGGACAGCAAGGTTGCTCCTTATGCTTGCCAGGATGCAGAACATATTGCCAACCTCTACAGGAGCTATGTGCGCTCAACATTCGTTATAAATCTCTGCCAGAACAGGCTCAAGGCTTCTGGCGCAAATGCCTCAGTGGAGAACGCTCTTGCATACGCAAAGAACGAACTCAAGAAGGATGATTCTTACTACGAGTTTGCTCTGCAGGCTGTAAGAAACGGTCTTGAGGATGATGACGCAAGGAAGGAGTTCGATGAGATCCTTCAGTACTTTGACAGGAACGACTATTTTGACAAGTACGTTCACCTGCTGGAGAAGTCCAACCTCGGTACCACACAGTACAAGTATCTGGGCCAGTTCCTTGATGCTGTCACAATGAAGAATACCACTTCAATGCTGTTTGCTGACAGCCGTTCAAAGAGACACCCTCGCCGTGGTGCAATGGGCTCAAAACTGCTTGAAACGCTTGTTCAGATTCTTCTGCTCCAGAAGGATGAGAACGGCAGCTATCATACAAGGTCAATGTCCATCGATGAGATCACAAGACTCATCAGAGACAGATATGGACTTATCATCAACGGTATTGCGGAGCCTCGCTTTGCTGATGCCGATGTGATGGTTCATGATGCGTTCAAGGCCAATACGGCTGCATTCAAAGACAAGCTGCGCCAGATAGGTTTCTATACTGACCTCAGCGATGCATGCATACTTCAGAAGATTCGTCCACGTTATAACATTTAGGAGTGATGGAAGATATTAGAAGCATATATTACTCGAAGTTCCTCTCGTTGGTTGTCTCACAATATGAGAGCCAGATTAAGGGAGCAAAGCCGGGACACTGTATGAAGATTGAGGGTCTGCCTCTTTCTGAAATGCAGAAGTTGATAAGGTTGATTCGCCCTCTCAACCCGGAGTTGCTGCTGTATATCCTGTCAGATACACTGACCGGAGAGGACTATATTCACGCCACAAAGCTTATTGAGCTCAGAAACAATCCTGAGAAGCCGTTGCTGGTCCTGATTCCTGCGAACAGCAGCACGTCTGCCGAGGATTCGTACGGCGATGCGACTTTCCAGAATCTTTCCGTGTCTGAGCTTATCATTCTGTTTTTCCATAAGCTCCAGGATGAGATTCCTTCTGATAAGAAGTATATCTGGAATGAGCTTGTTCAGCTTTTCAAGGGCAACCGCATTCCGCTTGATACAGCCATCAACTACCTGCTGTTCGTGAATCTCAATCACTACACAACTGAGTCGTGGGGTAATGGACTTTATCTGGCCGGAATGGTTCCTGACAGTGCGCTGGTGTCATCCGGCAAACTGAAAAGAAGGTTCTCAATCAACCTTGAGACCTGTGCGAACGTGCTTTGTGATTTCTCTTACACACTCGCTGACCGTGTGGCTTTGCTGCCGCTTCTGCCTAATACATTGCAGAAGGATATTCTCGCATTCCTCAATACAGAGCGCGAGCTGAAGGATAAGGTTGATGTGTGCGGCAAGATCTATTCAGATTATCCCGCGCTCAACTTCGCAAACTGGAAGACCATCTATGATGAGGAGAGAACTGAGGTCAAAATTATGGCCGACATAGTTCCGGGTGTTGATCCAAGGAAAGAGCTGGTGAAGAATCAGCAGGGAGACCTGGTGCTGAACATTCCTCCTGAGAAGAAGGGAAAGGTTTCAGTGGCCATTCTCTGCGACCCGGCACCAAAGGACAATCCAGATATCGATGCATTCGTTATCTCAATCATCAGCCGTGACGATTTCACTGACCTTGGCACCATAAAGAAGTGCAAGGTGAGCACAAATAAGAATGCCCGTCGCAAGGTGTCTGTAAACATCCCTAACGGCGCATTTGAGGACGGTGAGTACCTTATCAGCGTACATGCTGTGAATGCTGACGGCATTATCCTGGACACCGACAATCCATTCAAGGAGGATGCTGTTGAAGAGAAGTGGCAGGAGGCTTCGGCCGCTGACTCAACTCTCCAGAAGGAGCAGTTCCGCCAGACATATTCCGTGGCATATTCGAACGAGTCTATTGTCTTCACTCTCCAGAACAATGGCGAGGATTATGAAGGTTCGGAGCTTGGCCGCCGTACAAAAGTTGATTACTATACCCAGGCCCTTATCCAGCGCAAGGTTGAGAATCTGAAAGAGAAGGCTTCTCTTCTGATTGAGGATGAGAATGCTGCCATTGTTGCTGAGCAGGCACAGTGGAAGGAAGGACCGCTGAACAATATCTTCCAGTTCGATTTCGGTCCTGCAAGAGCATATCAGATTCAGATATCGAACAAACTAATTGCCATTGAGAATACATTCTTGAAGTATGGCAACAGCGTCGGCCACGTGGAGGCAAGGGTGAGCGCGAATCCAACTGATTCAAAACTCCAGAGTCTCAGGTTCGTTGAACTTGATGACAAGATTGCCGTTCCCGAGGAGCTTAAGAGCGCAAGGAAGAGCCTCTTCGACAAGATTATGGACTCTGCTGACAAGGAAAGCGGTGTTATTGCAACCACCGATATCAGCAGCATTCTGGCTGATATCAAGGAGTATGTAACTCTGTTTGATGAGTGGTTAAAGGAGACAAATGAGAACAAGCTTACAGCCCTGAGCGCTGTTGAGCTTCAGAACATAGATACGGTGCAGCTTGATGTTGAGCTGCCTGATGGCAATTATCTTCCTGTGAAGATGATTTCTCCTCTGCATCCTCTGCGTCTTGCATGGATGGTGAATCTGTATGAACTGTTCCTTGACTGGGAGGAGAAGACCCGTGAGCACGAGGCCTACAAGAAGGATTGGAGCAGGAAGCTGGAGAAGCTGTTCTATGGCGCAATCCCTATGGAAGTTGCACCGCATATCCTCACTGACGGATCTCTCCAGAATCCGTTCCAGTACATTGGTGAGCTGACCTTCGGCTGGGGCTTGTTCGTGAAGCCGGGCAAGCGTTCTGATGATACATTTGCATCGGAGTTCAGGCAGCTGAAGTCATATATCTCTGAGGTTCTGAATGTGTCTCACGAGAAGCGTATTGACAGTGATGTGAACCATGAGATTGTTTACAACCACATCAAGAACTATGTGAAGGCACACCCTTACATAAAGAAGCTTGTCATCAACCTGTTCAATGCGGGTGATGCGAGTGTGTTCGCACTGGCTCTTGTGAAGCTGGAGAGGGAACTTGCAGACCTTAGCTATGAGATAAGAATCTTTGCAGATGACTCGCTTATTCAGCCGGGAGAAGCGCTGAAGGAGCTTGTTAACCCTGAGAGCAACATATCTGAATTTGCGGAGGCATTCAGCCAGGCATCAGCCAACCGTCTGTTCCCTAAGCTCAGATTCTCAAGGAACAGCATCAAGGAGTTCATCAGCAATCACGGCAAGTACCAGGCACATGTTTCGTTCCTTGTGAATCCGTTCCCTGTGACTACAGAGCTGGTTAAACCAGATCCTCTGTACAGGTCGTTCTATATGAATGGCGCACTGTCAAAGAGCGTTGTGACCGTAAATGAGGCTGGTAAGAACTATATCTGGAACAGGTATTATTCCGAGAAGACCATTCCTAATCCGGTATCGGAGTTTGCGAATGTGCAGATTGGTCTCTTCGGCACTTTGCAGAGCATTACCGGACATGTGATGTCAACCACATTGGAGGAGTCTGTTCCCGCAACAAGCCTGACTCTGAGGGAGAATGACGCCATGCTGCTGTCATTCATCCACGATATTTCAGACTGGGTGGTTACATTCGACAAGAATATGGGCCCTGAGTTCTATGACCTGCCTTGCATGGGTAAGGATGAGACTCCTTATCTGTTGGACTATGTTCCTGGTCAGGAAACTTTGGGAGTATCATCATACCTTACAACAAGGCCTACAAGTGAGGTCGAGGGCTTGATGGTTCCTCATTTCAAGGAGTTCGGTATCAATATCGAGGATAAGGTTCTCTTCAGAACTCTGCTTGAGGATTTGAGAACTGTCAGCAGCTCACTGCTTATGCAGGTGAACAGTACCCAGAACAAGGCGTTCGAGGTGCTTGGCGTGACATTCACGAAGAGATTCCTCATGAAGAAGAATCTGATGCAGGAGTCGTTCCTGATACCGATTGATCTACATAAGGAGTTGTTCCTCCAGCTCGAAAGCGAGAGCAAGGAGAGGGCTGACAACCTTCTTGTGAACATCGATACAGAGAAGCGTGAGATTATCTTCACTGTTATTGAGATCAAGTGCAGGAAGAGCCTCTCTGCTGAGCAGGCTGATGAGCTGCATGCAAAGATTGAGCAGCAGATCCTGAATACGATATTTGCGCTGAAGTCTCATTTCGAGATTGCGAACGATGGCTTTGACCGCCTTGACAGGGAGCTGAAGGTTCTTGAGCTTAAGAATCTGTTGGAGTTCTATATCCGCAGGGCAAGCCGTTACAAGCAGCTGAATCCTGCTGTGGCAATGGAGTTCATCCAGTTCCTCAGCACTCTTAGCGAGGGTTACAGCATCAGGTTCAAGCAGCTTGGTGTGATTTACAACTTCAGCCAGACCGAGAGACAGATCAAGACATTCCGTGGCGATATGACTCTCTATACAATGGGTTCTACCGTTATCAATGACATCCTTGATCCATCATCATCGCTTGATACCAAGCATCTGGAGGATCTGGATAAGGGCTTTATCGAGTTCTTTGAGCCTTACAGAACTGTGACAAGGGAAGCACCTGCTCCAGTTGTGGAAGACGAACCTAAGGTGATTGAGGATGAGCCTGCACAGGATAACCAGCCGGAGGAGGTTCAGCCAGTTGTGGATGATGTTCCTGCAGTAGAGCCGGAGCCTGTTGTGGTAGAAGATGAGCCAAAGGAGGACGAGCCTGCTGTTGAGCCAGAGCCTTACAAGTACCATGTTCAGACCGAGCAGAAGAATCCTGTTCTCGAGGATAATCCGGAGAAGCCGAAGGAAGAAGGTGGATATAACAATGAGGGTCTTACTGCTACCCAGATTCATAGGATTGAAGACCAGATTGGCTATGAGGAGCCTGAGTGCGACACCATCATCGGCAGAACTGATATGTCTCCGCAGTATGGTATTATCGGCAAGGCTGTGATGACCAAACGCATGATTGGCATGGACCTCAATGAGTGTAATACAATCAGCCTCTTTGGTGTGCAGGGTTCCGGTAAGAGTTATACAATCGGTACTGTGACTGAGATGACCATGAAGCAGTTCAGTAAAGTGAACAAGCTGCCTTCTCCAATGGCCAGCGTAATCTTCCATTATAGCGAGAGCATGGATTATGCGCCTGAGTTCACGTCAATGGTTTATCCGAATGATGATGAGAAGCAGATTGCAAAGCTGAAGGCCGAGTATGGTGCAGATCCGAAGAATATCAGAGACGTTGTGCTGCTTTGTCCAGAGAGCCAGGTAGAGCAGAGGAAGTCTGAGTATCCTGATGTGAACGTGTTCCCGATTGGATTCGATTCCAAGGAGCTGAATGTTCAGGATTGGATGTTCCTTCTTGGAGCTGTAGGCAATGACTCTACATACGTGAAGGAGTTGAAGCAGATCATGAAGCAGTGCCGTCACGATCTGAGCCTTGCGAATATCAAGGCTGGTGTGGAGAGCAGTTCATTCCTGTCAACTTCGCAGAAGTCTCTTGCACAGCAGAAGCTGAACTTTGCTTCAGAGTATATCACCGATGGCAACAACCTGAACAGACACTTGAAGCCTGGCCGACTGATTATTGTCGATCTGCGTGACGAGTGGATTGAGAAGGATGAGGCACTTGGCCTGTTCGTAGTGATGCTGAATATCTTCGCTAGCGTGAAGGCTGTAGAGGGTCAGACATTCAATAAGTTCATCGTGTTTGATGAGGCTCACAAGTATATGAACGATCCTGATCTAGTAGATTCTATCACTACAGCCATCCGCGAGATGAGGCACAAGGGCGTTTCTATTATGATTGCAAGCCAGGATCCTATGAGCTTACCGAACAAGATTATTGAGCTGAGTTCGATTATGCTGCTTCATAAGTTTAGTTCGCCTGCATGGGTTAAGCATATCCAGAAGTCAATCACTGCACTGCAGATGCTGACTGCTACGGAGATGTCATCTCTTGGCCCAGGTGAGGCTTATCTGTGGGCTGGAAAGTCTTCGGACAAGTCTATCATGCAGAGACCTATAAAGATTTCAATCAGGCCTCGTGTGACAAAGCACGGTGGCGATACTATCAAAGCTGTTAAGTAATGAAGATGTTTGAGTACACAAACAAGGGCGGTAGGGAGCTGAATCAGGATTTTCTGACATACTCAGAGGTATCAAAGGATGCTTCTGTGTATGTCGTGGCCGATGGAATGGGAGGGTACGAAGGTGGTGAGGTTGCGGCCAGACTGGTCGGCGATACGGTTGTGGAGTTCGTGTGTGCTCACTATTCTGAGTTAAGCCCAGAGCAGCTGCTGAGACAGGCTTTTGTGTTTGCCAACAGCAGTCTCATGGTAAAGAGAATGGCTATGGGAGTTGCCGAGATGGGCAGTGTGGTTATTGTGGCTCTTGTCGTAGGAAGCACAGCGCACATTGCTTGGCTGGGTGATAGCCGAGCATATCTCTTGAGAGACGGCAACATAGCATATATGACGATGGATCATTCGCTCATAAATGAGTTGAAGGCTGCCGGGACCTACAAAGAGTCGGACAAGGAACTATATGAGTCTTGTGTGACAAGGTGTATCATGGGCGATAATGCGAGCAACGAGGCCGGTTACAATGCCGTAGAGGTCGAGGCCGGCGATGTGCTCATCCTTTGCTCAGACGGGCTCCACAAGGAGCTTGATGTGGAATTCCTGCCATCTGACGATGATGCCCTGAAAGCGCAGCTGGATGCGCTGGCTCCGTCTATGGGAGATAATTGTTCGTTGATAAGGATAAAATACTAGAATAATCACCGCCCCACTCCCCTTAACTATGACGACTATTTGTCAGACCTTTTCCATGCTGCTGAGGTGAGTGCGGAACATGGTCGGGTACATATTTTCTGTGTCTACTTTTTGAGTCTGGTACAGTTCGCATTGATGGAAAAGTCGTTTATATGCCCATCTATATGGCCTCAATGATTGGCGTTGGTCCATACTTGCCCCAAAGGTAGTCCTTCTCATAGGAGGCGTCGCTGCGCACCTTATAATCGGACAGAGAATACAGCTCGCTTTCTCCACGACCATTCTTCTGGGTGAACCATATCTGGTCGCGTCTCAAAAGACTGTTATTGAGTATATTGGTGTCGTGAAGCGTCACCATCAACTGAGCTTTGTTCGGGTTTCCTGCCTTTGTGTTGAACAAGGAAATTACCCTCGTTATCAGCAGAGTATGCAGTTTTGAGCCGAATTCGTCAACGATGAGACGCTTGCCGTGCTCCAGAGTGTCAAGAATTGGATATGCCAGGGAGAAATACTTAACCGTTCCCTTTGACTCACTCTCCTTCATTGACAAAGTCACCGACGCAGTCGCCCGGCCTTCATCATCATACTGGGTATGCGATGTGAGCACACCTAGTTCGCTCAAACTGATATCTTCGATTCCCAGTTAATCATACTGAAATTGATTCGATTTTTTCAATTCACGTCAATTTTATCTATCTTTGTCCAGCCTTGCCGCTGACTGTTTTCCGGCGCGGGATTGTGGTCCTTCGGTATCGATGGTCATCACCGGCAGGCCTCGCCACTATTGCGTAAGTTCTTTGCAATCAATCTGTTATAAGTTGGTACATCGAGAAATAAAAGCATGCAAGCATACATATACCAAAAAAAGGAAAGTTCGCCTTGGTTGAAAAGCCAAAGTCAACGCTCATAGAACCTACAGACGCCATTGTCAAGGTGACGTTGGGAAGCATCTGTACAAGTGCCCTCACATTAAGCATGGTAGCGTACCTCGTGGCTTCATAAAAGATGCAAATACAATCCTCATTTAGGAGAAGAATTGTACCCACACTTTGTAAGAGAATTATAAACAACTAAATACAAAACAATTATGAATATAGGTGATAGAATACCAGAGGTGCTTGGCATTGACCAGCACGGTAATGAGATTAAGTCGAGTGATTATCGTGGACGCAAGATTGTCCTCTACACTTATCCAAAGGCAAACACAAGCGGTTGTACTGCTGAAGCATGTTCACTGCAAGCGCATAAGCAGGAGTTGGCAGAACTTGGCTATGAGATTATAGGTGTAAGCAAGGACAAGCAGGAGGTGCAGAAGAAATTTGCTGATGCACAGGGTTTGGAGTTCCCTCTTATTGCCGACACAAGTACCGAACTTCTCCAAACGCTTGGTGCATGGGGCGAGAAAGTGGCTTGCGGTCGCAGAACCATTGGCACACTTCGCACTACTTACCTTGTCAATGAGGAAGGAATCATTGAGCGTATTTTCACTCCAAAAGAAATAAAGACCAAGATTCATGCTGAGCAAATTCTGAATGCAATAAAATAGCTTACAAGTTCATATCTATCTCAACGGTAAAAGGATTCTTGTTCTTGCAGGTAAATTACAACCAAAGTTATCAGAGTAGACAAACTGTTAAGCCTCTTATAAATATTAATGATAGATACTAACTCCCGGATGAAGTCTTTGAAAATATCATTTCCCTAACTCAATTATGTGTTCCGGCAAGAGCGCATTACCTATGTCATCTTTCGGAACGCTCTTGAGGAATAGCATTGGAACTATGGTGTAATCATTGGCAAATGGTAACAGTTTGGCTTTACGGAGAAGCTCGGCTGTGAGTTGCTTGCCATTCTCCTGAGTCGTCCATTTACATTCTCCGACCAGAAGATACTTTTTATCAATCGATTCGGCCACAACATCAAATTCCACCTGTTCCGCCTTCTTTGCTTCATTGAGAACAGAACCCCACCAGCGTTTGGCCTTTCCATACACGACACCATTAACGAGATTACCAGTTACGGCATCTCGACACATCTTTTCCCATTGCATACTCACATACTCCGAGAAATGGGTATTCAAAGCCTGGTCAATGGGCAAACGGCGATTAAGTTCAATAAACGAACGATTAGGGACAACAAATTGGTAATAGAATGCCATAAACGGGTCTGCTATCTTATAAAGACTCTTCTTCGCATTCTTTTCATCAATTCCAAAAGGGATATCTTTTTCCAAGAATCCGAGATCTATTAGCTTTTTTAGTGGTCGTGATAGATTTGTAGCCGGTTCATCGCATCGTCCGGCAATCTCAGAAAGACGATTTGCGCCAGTGCCAATATAAGACATTATCGTCGACGTCTTTACAATATCCTTCACATCATCCTGAAAGAGTTTGATTGGTTCCTCGTAAAGCGCGCCATTCACGGAGAGGATATTGTGCCACATTGCGTCATCAAGCGAACTTATGCTTTCACGAAGTTCCCAATAACGCGGCACTCCGCCCCACACGGAATACTCCTCAATTGCAGCCGTCGCATCAAGGCCCAAAGCCTCTTGAATATACGGCAGACGTATGGGCGCAAGTCTCATTATCTCATCGGCACGACCATAGAGAGGCGCAGTAGAATCGAGAAACAATCCATACATCATATTCTGCGAAGAACCACAAAGCACAAGATTATACTTTAATTGTTTTTCATCAACAATCTTCTGCAATACAGATGGCAACTCCGGAGATTGTTCCACAAGATACGGAAATTCATCCAAGCATAACGTAAAACGCTTGTCTGCTCTATAATTGACGGCACGAAACATAGATTCCCAATCCGGATATGTTAACTTATCGAAATCTGAAAACACTTGTGCTATCACTTTTGCGAGCAAAGTCCTTTGGTGCTGTCCTTCCGAACGGTCGGCAATGAAATATACATCCCTGTCCGACAACACCCTCTTGATAAGTGTTGACTTACCCAATCGCCTGCGGCCGTACACTACGACCAACGAGGACTTCTCTCTTGAAAGAGCATCTCTCAGTCGTGCTGTTTCTCCTATTCTATCTACAAATTTCATATCCTCTATTTATTATGCTAGCAAACATAATGTTTTTACTACATAATTCCAAATTTCGGAAATAGTAATTTGACTTGAACTTAATATTCTTCCATTCACTTGCCATATTATACAAAATTTGTATAACTAATACATAAAAACCAAGAGCATTGAGGACTGGATAGAAGGACTCTCTCCGAGCGAGGAAGGCGTTTCCCTCGATGTACCACCCGTATCACTTTCAAATGTACCACATGCCGCAGTTGAACCAGTGCCAGTTGAAGGCGGCGTCAGGAGGGTTGCTTTGAGTTAACCAAAGTTTGTGGATTTACATTCTTCTCCACAAACCTTAGGACCGTAGGATTTGGAGAGTCTTTCGACCTGAAGATAGGAAGGCATATATTATAGGAGATGTTTGAATTTACGATATAAAAAGGCGAGGAAGCGCTCCGAGAGCAGCGGGGCGAAGAGGGTGGCGAGTTTGTTCAGAAAGCCCGGGGTAATGGAGCGGCGACGCCTTTCCATAGCACCAAGGGCTTTGCTGACAGCCTTTTGCGGGCTTATCATCAGACCCAGCCTGAGCATTGTCTTGCGGACCTTAGGAGAAAATCCGAAGAGCGGAGTGTCCACTGCCCCGAAATAGGCGGTAGTGACGCTTAGCCCGCTGCCGCGGCATTCTATCCGAAGGGAACGGGAGTAATTTTTCACGAAAGCCTTGGTGTTCCCGTACATCCCTATGGCCGGCCAATGCATCCAGGCACAGATGGAGGAGATGTTCAGGATATAGCCGGAATTGGCCTTGAGCTGAGGAAGAAGCTCGTGACAGAGCAGCAGAGGGGTCTGCATATGCAGCATCATCATAGAGGAAAGACGAGCATAGGGGGTCTCCTCGATAGAGGAGGTGAAAATCATCCCCGCATTATTTATCAATATCTTGACATTCAAATCTTTAACTTGCTCCGCCACTTTTCGTGCCGCCTCGGGCTCAGCCAGATTCTGGGCCAATCTTATTATCCGTGGACACTGCGTTCCCAGGAGTTTCTGCAATTCTCTTTCCACTTCGGCCAATCCTTTCTCATTTATGTCTATCAGGCAAAGGCCAAAACCCTTCGAAGCAAGGGAATTGGCATATATCTTTCCCATTCCGGAGGCGGCTCCGGTAATCACTGCATATTCCATAACTGGGGACAAATTTCGGAAAAATTTTCAAATATTTGGAAAATAGCAGGATATAAAGTAATTTTACTCCACTAATAATTTAATAACCAAAACTTCTATTTAATTATGTTATTTCATGTTTACGGGGATATGGCCGTATATCAGTGGATAGCGATGATCGCTGTCCTTTTGGGCCTAATCCTGCTTAACGAATTCGCTCGCAGGAGTAAATTCGGTGGTGCATTTATGTTTTTCCTTCTTCCTGCAGCACTTACTATCTACTTTGTAGCCATACAGATAGGTGCAGCCACAGGAGCTCAGTGGGCTTTAAAGAATCAGACCTACCTGTATATGAACGGCTGGTTCCATTACGCGAAGATCTACGCGGCTCTGGCAGGATGTATAGGATTTATGATGATCAAATACGGCTGGGGAATTGGCAAAAAACACTGGTTCAAACCTTTCCCATTCGTCATCGTAGCCATCAATATCCTTATCGCCGTGGCTTCTGACTTTGAGACTGCCATCAAGGGATGGGGAGTGTGGAGACTTTCAAATGAGGACGTGTGGTTATTCGGAGGTTGGCATAATGTACTGAACGGTATCGCCGGTATCCTGAATATCTTCTGTATGACTGCTTGGTGGAACATTTATTCTTCTAAGGATAAGAAAGATATGCTGTGGCCGGATATGACCTGGGTATATATCGTGGTATATGATATCTGGAACTTTGCATATACATATAACTGCCTTCCTACCCACTCATGGTATTGCGGTATCGCACTTCTGCTTGCACCTACCATCGCAGCTATTCTCTGGAATAAGGGCGGTTGGATTCAGAACAGGGCTAACACTCTGGCTATCTGGTGTATGTTCGCACAGGTATTCCCTCTCTTCCAGATTACCTTCTCTGACGGCACCGCCGCCAGCAAATGGGCTACCCTGCCTCGTCTGTACGCAGATGGCACCCTTAACGGAATCGTGGAAGGTGGCAGCGCCAATGCCGACCCTAGCGCTATGCTGATAGTCAGCGCCTTGGCTCTTGTAGTTAATGTAATAGCATTGACCTACATCATCGTTCAGGCTAAGAAACGTCACATCAATCCTTACAAGGAGGACGTATTCGTTAATCAGAAATATTATAAGGAAGCTATGGCAAGACGAGCTTAGTTTCAAAAAGGGCTGGCTCAGTAAAAGAGTCAGCCCTTATTTTACGCTTTAGCCATCTTTCTGGCCTTCAGAAGATTAAGGCCCAACCAGCAGAAGGTAAGCGCCAGGGACATCGGCAGTCCCACAGTAAGCAGTTCCTTTAAGAAAACCGCCGTTCCGTCCACTTCGGTAAGGGCGGTGAAGAATGGGAAACGCCAGATGAGTTCCCCGTTGATGATATGATCTACGATTAGCATCAAAGTTCCTCCCCAGAGCATTTTCTCCAGGTCTTTAACTTTGGATTTGACAAAGGCAGCAGTTCCTGATCCCGTGTTATGGGATTCGATGCTTTTCCTGTAAATGGTGGTGGCGACGGCCTGGGCCATCGGTACTAAAAAACAACACATATTATTACTCTTCTTTAATTTCTATTTCTTTGATTTCCACTTCATTACCTCTTAGAAGGTAAGTATTTTCGCTTCCGCAGCAGGGACATTTCTTGCCGTGAGTAATGGTCTCATACTCCGCGTGACAATCCTCGCAATAGCTTACAGCCTTTATGCTTT
>Ga0256405_10004165_pt1 | contig 27764 bp, 23 predicted proteins | sample RumenRJG_02DNA_FD_189096 | JGI IMG/M metagenome (GOLD analysis project Ga0256405, IMG submission 189096) | Bovine rumen microbial communities from Lethbridge, Alberta, Canada - RJG_02 | ecosystem: Host-associated > Mammals > Digestive system > Stomach > Rumen | place: Canada: Alberta... | reverse complement strand
CGCGATGTTCGTCGCCCACGCCGCGCCCGCGATGCCGAGGTCGAGGCCGAAGATGAAGATCGGGTCGAGCACGAGGTTGACGCCGAAGCCGACGCACATCGCGGTCATCGACCGGAGCGCGCTCCCCTCCGCGCGCATCATCGCCGAGAAGCCGAAGGCGAGGTGCGAGAAGAGGTGCGAGAAGAGGACGATCTTCAGGTAGCGCTTCGCCGCCGCGAGCGCCGCCGCGCTGACGCCGCCGCCGCCGCACCAGCCGAGCACGGTGTCGAGGTTGAAGAAGATGAGCGGCGGCAGGAGAAAGAAGAAGATGAGCTTGATGGCGACGAGCTGGCCGAGCAGCTTTTCGCACGCGACGCGGTCGCCCTCGCCGAGGCGGATCGACAGGACCGCCGAGTGCCCCGCGCCGACGAAGACGCCGAACGCGCCGAGGAGCAGCATGATCGGAAAGACGAGCGTCAGGCCCGCCATCGCCGCCTCGCCGCAGCCGTGCCCGATGTAGAAGCGGTCGACGACGGCGTAGAGCGCGTTGAGCGACATCGTCACGAGGGCCGGCCATGAATACTTCAGGAGGAGCGGGCCGAGCCGTCCGCTCGCCAGCTCCTCCAGCTGCGCGCCTCGTGACCGGAAGCTCAAAAGACGACCGCCGTGTGCGGCAGCGCCGCGCGCACGCGCGCCCGTTCTTCCGGCGTCAGCTTCAGCTCGCCGAGCTGGAGCTGCCGGAGCGACCGCCACGCCGTGAGGTCCGCCGGCAGTTTCGTGATCTGCGTGCGCGTGAACGACAGCGCCGCGAGATTCTTTTTGGCGGCGAGCCAGTCGGGGATTTCCGCGAGCGGATTGTCGGAGAGATCCACGTCCGTCAGCGACGGCAGGTCCTTCAGCGTCTCGGGCACGGCGGTGAACCGGTTGCCGCGCAGGTAGAGGCGGCGCAGGTTCACGAGCGCGCCGAGGTCGGGCAGGTCGCTCAGCCGGTTGTCGTTGAGGCGCAGCCATTTGAGGCCCGTCAGCGACGCGAGCTCGGCGGGGAAGACCTCCAGTCGGTTGCGGTCGAGGTTGACGTAGTCGATCGCCGCGCCCGCCTTCAGCGCCGCGGCCTCGCCCGTGAGATCGGCGAGCCCGCGGTCCGACAGGTAGACGCGGTTTTCGGCCGGAACCGTCCTGTACGCCGGCTCCGGCTCGTTGAAGCAGCCGGCCGCCGCGAGGAGCGCGGCGGCCAGAATCGCCGCCGGCTTACGCATTCTGCGCCGCCGCGACGATGCCTGCGAAATCGGCCGCCTTGAGCGCCGCGCCGCCGATGAGGCCGCCGTCGATGTCGGGCTTCGCGAGGAGCTCCGCCGCGTTCGAGGGCTTCATCGAGCCGCCGTACTGGATGCGCACGGTCGCCGCCGTCTCCGCGCCGACGAGCTTCGCGAGCGTCGCGCGGATGAGCGCGTGGACCTCCTGCGCCTGGTCGGGCGTGGCGGTCTTGCCGGTGCCGATCGCCCAGACGGGCTCGTAGGCGATGACGAGCTTCGCGCAGTCGGCGGCGGAGACGTCCTTGAGGCCGACGTTCATCTGGCGCTCGATCACCTCCACGAGGCGGCCCGCCTCGCGCTCCTCGAGCGTCTCGCCGATGCAGACGATGGCGGTGAGGCCGGCCGCAATCGCGGCGCGCGCGCGCAGGTTGACGGTCTCGTCCGTCTCGCCGAAGTACTGGCGGCGCTCGCTGTGGCCGACGATGACGTACTTCGCGCCCGCGTCGAGGATCATGCCCGTCGAGATCTCGCCCGTGTAGGCGCCCGACTCCTTCCAGTGGCAGTTCTCGGTGCCGATGCCGACGTGCGTGCCGGCGGCGGCCGCGACGGCGGCGGGCACGTCGATGGCGGGCGTGCAGCAGACGACCTCGACCTTGGCCGCGTCCTTCGTCGCCTCCGCGACGGCCTTGACGAGGGCCGCCGTCTCCGAGGGCTTGACGTTCATCTTCCAGTTTCCGGCGATGATTTTAGTGCGCATGTTTGCTTCTTTCCTTTTTTGCTGTTGTGTTGGACTTTTCAAATTTCCGGTACGTGACGTCCGCGTCCCTGAACATCTTCCTGACCGTGTCGAGGAACGCGTAGTCGCCGCCGTAGACGACCTCGCGGATGCCCGAGTTGACGATCAGCTTGGCGCAGGTGAGGCACGGCGAGATCGTGACGTAGATGGTCGCGCCGCCGAGCGCGATGCCGTGGAACGCCGCCTGGCAGATCGCGTTCTGCTCGGCGTGGACGCACAGGCACTCCTCGAGGTGCGTGCCGCTTTCGACTTTGCCCGAGCAGCGCGGGCAGCCGCCCGCGAAACAGTTGGCCGTGCCGTGCGGCGTGCCGTTGTAGCCGGTCGACAGGATGTGGCGGTCCTTGACGACGACGGCCGCGACGTGGCGGCGCGAGCAGTTCGAGCGCTTGGCGGTCGCCTCCGCGATCTCCATGAAGTACTCGTCCCAGCTCGGGCGCGGATCTGCGCATTTCTTCGCCATGGCTCAATAGTATATCATAAACGCCGCGCCGCGCGCCTACAGCTTCCGGCAGGTGACCTCGATGACGTTCACCTGGTTCTGGAGCTGGCTCGTGATCTGCGCGATGACGCGCGCGGTGCCGAGGATGTCGATCTTCATGCGCGAGACGGTGCCGTCCTCGGTGGGGCCGACGTTCAGCGTCTGGATGTTGTAGCCGCGCCCGGAGATGAGCCCGACGATGCGCGCGAGGACACCCGGCTTGTTTTCGACGTAGCAGTTGAAACGGTAGACTTCTTCGTTCATGACGCCACTCCTTGTCAGTCGAACACCATTTCGGTCACGCTCTTGCCGCCGGGGATCATCGGGTAGACGTTCGCGCGCGGCTCGACGATCACCTCGACGACGGCCGTCCGGCGCGCGGCGAGCGCCTTCTTGATCGTCGGCTCCAGCTTCGCGGGATCGATCACGCGGTAGCCCTTCGCGCCGTGCGCCTCGGCGAGCTTGACGAAGTCCGGCAGGTAGTCGTAGTTGAGCGCCGACTCGTCGATGCGCTCGATGGCCATGCGGCCCTTCGAGCCGAGGATCGAGCCCGCGTAGCGCTTCGCGTAGAAGAGCTCCTGCCACTGGCGCACCATGCCGAGGCAGCCGTTGTTGACGACGACGAAGACGACCGGCAGGCGGTGCTCCACCGCCACGACGACCTCCTCGAACGTCATCTGCGCGCCGCCGTCGCCGCAGATCGCGACGACCGTCTCGTCCGGCTGCGCGAACGCGGCGCCGATGGCGGCGGGGATGCCGAAGCCCATCGTGCCCATGCCGCCCGACGACAGGAAGTGGCGCGGCCGGTTGTGGCGGAAGTACTGCGCGGCCCACATCTGCGTCTGGCCGACGTCGGTGACGACGATCGCGCGGCCCTTCGACGCCCGGTCGATCGCCTCGACGACGGCCTGCGGCATGATGATGCCGTCGCGCAGCGGCCTGTAGCCGAGCGGCTTGAGGCGCTTCCAGTCCGCGATGCGCTTGAGCCACGCGGGGTGCGTCGCCGTCTTGACGCGCGAGGAGACGGTCGTCAGCACGTCCTTCACGTCGGCGACGATGCCGAGGTCGGCGCGCACGTTCTTGTTGATGGACGCGGGGTCGCAGTCGACGTGGACGAGCGTCGCGCGCTGCGCGTATTCGGAAATCTTCGCCGTCACGCGGTCGGAGAAGCGCACGCCGAGCGCGAGGATGAGATCGGCCTCGTGGAGCGCCCAGTTCGCGGCGGCGCTGCCGTGCATGCCGGAGAGGCCGAGCGCGAGCGGATCGTGCTCGTCGAAGGAGCCGAGGCCCATCAGCGTCGTCGTGACGGGAATCTCGGCGCGGTGCGCGAGGGCCGCGACGTCGCTCGCCGCGCCCGACGCGATCACGCCGCCGCCCGCGTAGAGGACGGGGCGCTCGGCCGCGTTGATGAGCTTCGCGAGACGGTTGAGCTGGCGGACGGTCGCCGTCGATTCGGGATGGTAGGCGCGGAGCGAGACGCGCTCGGGATACTTCGCCGCCGTCAGCGCCTGCTGGCAGTTCTTCGGGATGTCGATGACGACGGGGCCCGGCTTGCCGTGCGTCGCGATATAGAACGCCTCGGCGATCGTCTGGGGGATCTCGTCCGCCGACTGGACGAGGAAGCAGTGCTTGGAGACGCCGCGCGCGATGCCGGTCGTATCCGCCTCCTGGAAGGCGTCGGTGCCGATGAGCGAGAGGGCGACCTGGCCCGTGATGACGACCATCGGGATGCCGTCGATGTTGGCGGTCGCGAGGCCCGTGATCGTGTTCGTCGCGCCGGGGCCGGAGGTGACGATGCAGACGCCGGGCTTGCCCGTCGCGCGCGCGTAGCCGTCGGCCATGTGCGCGCTGCCCTGCTCGTGGCGGCCGAGAACGAAATTGAACTTCGCCTCCGGGAGGCAGTTGAAGATGTCCAGCACGGCGCCGCCGGGGTAGCCGAAGAGCACCTCGACGCCCGCCTTCTCCAGCGACTCCACCAGCGCCCGCGCGCCGGTTCTCATCTGATTCTTGCTCATAAGAGGAATATTATATCAAAAATCACGCCGCCCATGGGCGGCGAGAGGTTTGGAAGTTTGGAGGTTTAGAGGCATTCGGAAAAAGTCGGGAGGCGGAAGCGGCCGAACCCGACTGGCGACCGAGAGCACGTTTGTGGGCCCGACGTGATTTTGACGACCGGCTCCAACAGGCGCGTGCGACGGCGCGCGCGTCAAAATCATGTCGGCGGGAGCCCGCAAACTGCGGGTCGGGCGAGCAGGTCGGGCGAGGCCGCAGACGCCTCCGCGTCCGCTGTCGCGCCTTCGGGGGCGGTGGCGGGTTTCGGTACGCGCGGCTTCTTCGGCTTCGGCGGGCGGATCGAAAATTCGCAGCCGCAGAACTTCTGGCGGTACAGCCCCAGTTCCGTGCTGCGCGCCATCGACTTCGCAAAGCCGTCGTGCTTCTTGAAATTCTCCTCCAGGAACTTCGGCGCGCCCGGCTCGTACGGCAGAAGCCCCGCCTCGCGGAAGATGACCTTCGTGTCCTTGTGCGGCGAGACGGTCAGCGTCGTCGTGAACGCCCCGATGCCCATTTCCTTCGCGAACTGCATCGTCTTGCCGAGGCTGTAGCGGAAGCACTTCGCGCACCGCTCGCCGCGCTCGGGCTCGTTCTCCAGCCCCGCCGCCACCTCGCGCAGCCACTCCTCGTGGTCGTACTTGAGCGCGACGAGCTTCACGCCCTCCGCGTCCGCGACCTTCTGCGCCTCGACGAGGCGGCGCATGAACTCCTGCTTCGAGTCGATGTTGGAGTTCGCGAAGAACATCACGACGTCGTGGCCGAGTTCCTTCAGCCGCGGCACGCACGACGACGAGCACGGCCCGCAGCAGGTATGGAGCGCAACGGTCATGGCGGCGGCGGACATCAGACGGCGCGGTAACGCGCGGGATTGTACGGGTGCGGCGCCGGGAGCGGGCACGCCGCATAGCCGAGCGCCAGGTGCCCGACGCCTTCGTAGTCGCCGTCGAGCCCCGCGCGCGCGAGGATCTTCCGGCCGAGGGGCGAGTCGATCTCCGGCTTCGCGCGGTGGATCCAGCACGCGGCCAGCCCCAGCTCGTGCGCCTTGAGCATCATGTTGCCGAGCGCGAGCGAGCCGTCGTAGACGGCCGTGTCGTTCGCCGTGTCCGCGACGACGAGCAGCATCACCGGCGCGGCGTAAAAGGGATCGTTCACGCGACCCGCCGGCGGCGCGCCGCGGATCTCCTCGTTCTTCGCACGCACCTCCTCGCGGATTTCCGGATCGTCGAGGCGGATGACGACGGTGCTCTGCCGGTTGCGGCCGGTCGGCGCGAGCAGCCCCGCCTTGACGACTTCGTCGACGAGCGCGCGCGGCGGCTCCTCCGGCCGGAACGCGCGGATGCTGCGGCGCTCGTAGATGAGCTCGTCGAGCTCCGAACCGCCCGCGCAGTCGAACGCGGTGCGCGACGCGACGAAGGGCTTGACGAACGTCTCCGCCGCGGCCACGTGCGCCGGATGCGTCGCGTACGCCGCAAGCGCGTCCGGCGAGACGAGGAGCGCGTCCAGCATCACGGTGGCGGCGTCCGCCGCGTCCGCGTAGACCTTGGCGCGCAGCAGGCCCGGCACCGTGCCGACGAGCCCTTCGAGCGACGTGCGGATGCCCGCCTTGACCGCCGCCGGATTCTCAAGGCCGTCCTTCAGCCTCCAGATGACAACATGCCGATACATGCTCGCCCCCTCTTTTCTCTGTCTCCTCTGCGCCTCTGCGCGAGAATCCCGCTCAGATCAGGCCGCGCTTGATCAGGTGCTCGGCGATCTCCACCGCGTTGAGCGCCGCGCCGCGCAGCAGCTGGTCGCCGGAGACGAACATCTCCAGCCCCTTCCTGTCGTCGCGGCTCAGGTCCTGGCGGATGCGGCCGGCGAGCACGTCGTACTTCGCGGTCGCGTCGAGCGGCATCGGGTAAAGGTTGTTGAGCGGATCGTCGACGACCTTGACGCCTTCCGCGCCGCGCAGGATCTCGCGCGCCTCGTCGGGCGTGATGTCGTTCTCGAACTCGAGGTTCAGCGACTCCGAGTGCGCCCGCGCGATCGGCACGCGCACGCACGTGCAGCTCAGCCTGAGGTCGGGATGGTGCAGCATCTTGCGCGCCTCGTTGCGCATCTTCAGCTCTTCGAGCGTGTATCCGTTCGTCATGTCGAACTTGTCGATGTGCGGAATGAGGTTGTACATGAGCTGGTGCTGGAACGCCTTGACCGTGAGCGGCCGGCCGGCCGCGTAGTCGCGGATCTGGTTCTCCAGCTCCGCGAGGCCGGGCGCGCCCGCGCCTGACGCCGCCTGGTACGTCGAGGCGATGAGGCGCTTGAGGCCCTTCGCCTTGTGGAGCGGCGCGACCGCCTCGAGCATGATCGCGGTCGTGCAGTTCGGGTTCGCGATGACGCCCTTGTTCCAGTCGAGGTCCTCCGCGTTCACCTGCGGCACGACGAGCGGCACGTCGGGATCCTGGCGGAACGCGCGCGAGTTGTCGATCATCTTCGCGCCCGCCCTGACGACCGCGTCCTTCAGCTCGATCGCGACGTCCGTCTTGCCGGCAAAGAGGACGATGTCGAGGCCGTTGAAGCTCTCGGGCGTCGCCTTCTTGACCTGGTACGTCTCGCCGAGGATCGTCTCCTCGCGGTCGCGCGAGGCGAAGACCTGCACCTTCCCGCACGGGAACCGGCGCTCCTTCAGGACCTTGATCATCTCGGTGCCGACGGCGCCGACACCCACCAATCCAACGTTGTACTGCTTCATGTTCGTGCTGTTCGTTTTGAGAAAATCCTTACTTGCAGAGCGTGTAGAGGACGCCGGCGACGACCGCCGAGCCGATGACGCCCGAGACGTTCGGGCCCATCGCCTGCATGAGGACGAAGTTCGTCGGGTCGTTCGCGAGCGAGACCTTGTTGGAGACGCGCGCGGCCATCGGGACGGCCGAGACGCCGGCCGAGCCGATGAGCGGATTGACCTTCTCCTTCGAGAAGACGTTCATGATCTTCGCCATGAGGACGCCCGCCGCCGTGCCGACGCAGAAGGCGCAGAGCCCCAGCGCGAGGATGCCGAGCGTCGTGCCCGAGAGGAACTTCTCGCACGCGAGCTTCGAGCCGACGGAGAGTCCGAGCATGATCGTGACGATGTTGATGAGCGCGTTCGACATCGTGTCGGAGATGCGCGCCACCGACGGGCCCGCCTCCTTCGCGAGGTTGCCGAGCATCAGCGCGCCGATGAGCGGCACCGCCGACGGCAGCAGGACGGCGCAGAGCACGAGCACCACGAGCGGGAAGCAGACCTTCTCGATCTTCGTGACGGCCCGGAGCGGCGGCATCTTGATGAGGCGCTCTTCCTTCGTCGTGAGCGCGTTCATGATCGGCGGCTGGATGATCGGCACGAGCGCCATGTAGCTGTACGCCGCGACCGCGATCGCGCCGAGCAGGTCGGGCGCGAGGCGCGAGGTGAGCCAGATCGCCGTCGGGCCGTCCGCGCCGCCGATGATGCCGATCGAGGCCGCCGCCTTGACGGGATCGACGCCGCCGAAGAAGTCCGCGCCGAACACGGCCGCGAGCCCGAGCGCGCCGAAGAGCGCGAAGAAGATGCCGAACTGCGCGGCGCCGCCCAGGAGGGCCATCTTCGGGTTCGCGATGAGCGGCCCGAAGTCGGTCATCGCGCCCACGCCCATGAAGATCATGATCGGGAAGACGCCCGTGTCGATGCCGAACTTGAAGAAGTAGTAGAGGAAGCCGCCGGGCTCGACGATGCCGCCCTGCATGACGGGAATGCCCGACATGAGGAAGCTCACCATGCCGTCGTGCATCATCGCGGGCGCGGTCACGCCGGCGAGCGGGCAGTTGGCGAGCAGGCCGCCGAAGCCGATCGGCAGCAGCAGGAGCGGCTCGAAGCCCTTGACGATGGCGAGGTACATCATGAAGAGGCAGAGCGGAATCATGATGAGCTGGCCGAGGCCGTAGGGCATGCCGAAGAGCGTCTTCACCTCGTGCCCGCGCACGAAGTTGCCGCCCTCGTCGAAGTAGCCGCCGACCCACTCCTTCGTCTTGCGGTCGTAGTAGCCGTTCGGCGTCCTGTAGCCGCTGGCGGGGTCGTGCGGATCCTTGCCGAGCATCGAGTTGACGCAGACGCGGTCCGCCTCGGCGTAGTTGCCGGTGATGTAGGCGGGCGCCTCGCGGCGGCAGAAGCCGGCGATGCCCGTCTCGCCACCGAGGTCGAGGACGCGCGCGAGCGTGCGCTCCCACTTCGGCGTTTCCGTTTCCTCGCCGGCGCGCGCGGCGAAGACGCCGCACGCGACGAGAAGCGCGAAGAGAATCTTTTTCATGGCTCTCATCCCCCGTCCCTTAGCCGATCGTCGCGAGCGTGTCGCCGGTCGCCACCTTGTCGGTCGCGTTGACGGCGAGCGTGACCGTTCCGTCGCACGGCGCGGTGACGGGCGTTTCCATCTTCATCACGTCCATGACGAGGATTTCGTCGCCCTTCGCGACCTTGGTGCCCGTCGCGGCGGTGATGCGCAGGATCGTGCCCGGCACGGGAGCCTTGACCTCGGTGCCGCCCGCAGGCGCGGCGGCGGCCGGCGCTGCGGCCTTGATGCCGGCCTCCGACTTGAACGCGACTTCCCTGCCGTTCACCACGGCCTTGCCCTCGCCGGTGATCTTGACGCCGTACGCCTTGCCGTTGATCGTGACGGTGACACCCTCTTTGCCACCTGCCGAGGCTCCCTTCGCGGGGGCGTCGGAAGCAAACCGGCAGCCCATCGGCGCCTTCGACGGATCCTTGAGGAAGAGGATGCCCTTCTCCTTGCAGGACGCGGCGATGAAGATGTTCTCGTCGGTGACGGGCAGCCCCGCCTCCTCCAGCGCCTTCTTCGCGACCGCGCCGCCCTTCTTCGGGTCGGCGTCGTTCAGCTCGAGGACGGTCTTGGTCGTCGGCACGCTGTACGCCTTCGTCAGCTCGTTCGACGCCATGAATTCGCTCGCCTTCTTCACGATCTCCGGATCCGGCGGCACGGGCGTCTTGCCGAAGTAGCCGAGCACCATCTTGGCGTAGCCGGGCGCGAACTTCTTGAACTTGCCGAACATGACGTTCTGGATCGCCTGCTGCGCGTAGAACTGCGAGACGGGCGTCACCGACGTGCCGAAGCCGCCGAGGCGCACGCAGTCGTACATCTCGGCGATCATGTCGTCGTACTTGTCCATCATGTTGTTGTCGCGCAGCATCTGGGTGTTCGCGGTCAGCGCGCCGCCCGGCATCGGGCTCCACACGATCTGCGGGTTGACGTTCATCGCCTCCGGCGGCAGGAAGTACTTCTTCATCGCGTTCTTGAAGCTGTCCTCCGCCTTCTTGATCTTGTTGATGTCGAAGTCGAAGCCGAAGTCCGGGTCGCCGTCGAGGCAGTGCCACATCGTGATGATGTCCGGCTGGCAGGTGCCGCCCGACATCGGCGCCATCGACAGGTCAATGCCGTCCGCGCCGCCGCGCAGCGCCGCGAGGTAGCACGCGACGCCGTTGCCGGCCGTCTCGTGCGAGTGGAACTGGATGTGCACGTCCTTGCCCAGCAGTTCGCGCGCGAGCTTCATCGTGTTGTAGACGGTCGCGGGCGTCGAGGTGCCCGATGCGTCCTTGAACGCCACGCGGTCGAACGGGATGCCCGCGTCCATGATCATGCGCAGACGGTCGCGGTAGAACTCCGGCGTGTGCGTGCCCTGGTTGTCGATGCCGGGCGGCAAGCCCATCATCGTGACGACGACTTCGTGGTTGAGGCCCGCGTCGTGGATGCACTGGCCGGACCACTTCAGGTTGTTGACGTCGTTGAGCGCGTCGAAGTTGCGGATCGAGCTCATGCCGTGCTTCTTGAACATCTGCGCGTGGAGCTTGATCATGTCGCTCGACTGGCTCTCGAGGCCGACGACGTTCACGCCGCGCGAGAGCGTCTGGAGGTCGGCTTCCGGCGCCGCCCGGCGGAACGCGTCCATCACGTCGAACGCATCTTCCTGGCAGTAGAAGTAGCAGCTCTGGAAGCGCGCGCCGCCGCCCGCCTCGAACCAGCGGATGCCCGCATCGTAGCATTCCTCCACGCACGGGAGGAAATCCTTGGAGAGCACGCGCGCGCCGACGACGCTCTGAAAGCCGTCGCGAAACGCCGTGAGCATGAACTTGACTGTTTTCTTGGCCATTGTAGCTTTACCTTTCTTTTAAAAATTCCTTGGGCGGGGTGCGGGGGCGCCAGAGCCCCCGTCCGTTCCGCCTCTTACCCCAGCGCCACCGCAATCGCGAGCGCGATGTTTTCGTCGTCGTTCGCCGCCGCACGCTGCGGCGCTTTCTTCGGCGCGTCCTTCGGGAAGATGTAGTCGAACCGCGCGATCCCCTTCATCGTCGCGAGCGTCACGCCGATCAGGACGAGCAGGAATGCAAACACGATGCCCATGCCCGCAAGCATCAGCACCAACCCTTGTGCAATTTCAGCCATTGTTTTTTCCTTTCTTAAAATTCCTCATTCGTCGATATTCGTGAGCTTCAGCGTCTCGAAGTCGATCTTCCGGTAATAGCAGTTCCGCGGCGCGCCGGCCTTGTTCTTCGTGTGGCAGATGCCGCCGCGGCAGGGGCGCACGATGTAGAGGAGCGAATTCTGCTCGCAGTTGACGTACGCCTCCAGGAGGTCGAACGTCTCGCCCGACGTCTCGCCCTTGAACCAGAGCTTGTTGCGGCTCGTCGACCACAGGATGAGCTTCTTCTTCTTGAAACTCTCCTTCATCGCAAATTCGTTCGTGTAGGCGACGAGGATCACTTCCTTTGTGTCGGCGTTCTGCACCGCGACGGGGATCACGCCCGGGTCGCACGCGGCCGTGCCCGCCGCACGGGTGTCGGCGACCTGACGGCCGACCTTCTCGAGCTTCGTGAAATCCAGCGCGAGCTCCAGCGATTCTTCAAGTTGTGACATGGCTATTCCCTTGAATCTACAAAGAATGGGAATAGTATATCAAAAATCACCCGCGCCCGGGGCGGCGTTTCCCTGTTTTTCTGCGCGCGCCGACCGCCGAAGGCGACGCCGGCGGTGCCGCCTTGAGCTTCTTGATCTGGTCGCGCAGGAACGCGGCGCGCTCGAATTCGAGGCGGTCCGCCGCCTCCAGCATCTCGCGCGTCATTTCGGCGATCAGCTCGGCATCCGACGCGCCGGACGGCGTGCCCGCCGACGCGGGCACCCCCAACCCGACCGCGGCAGTTCTGCCGCGCCCGGCCGTGCCGTCGCTCTTGAAGAGGTAGGTCGATTCCGTCACCGCGCGCTGGACCGTGTGCGGCGTGATGTGGTGCGCCGCGTTGTAGGCCATCTGCTTGTCGCGGTGCGCCTTCGTGATGCGCAGGAGCTCGCGGATCGCGTCGGTCCTGTGGTCGGCGTAGAGGATGACGCGCCCCTTCTCGTGGCGCGCGGCGCGGCCCGCCGTCTGGACAAGCGAGGTGGTCGAGCGCAGGAACCCTTCCTTGTCCGCGTCGAGGATCGCGACGAGCGCGACTTCCGGCAGGTCCAGGCCCTCGCGCAGGAGGTTGATGCCGACGAGGCAGTCGAACTCGCCTTTCCTGAGCCGCTGCAGGATCGCGACGCGCTCGATGGCGTCGATGTCGCTGTGGAGGTATTCGACGCGGATGCCCGTCTCGTGCAGGTAGTGCGTCAGATCTTCCGACGAGCGCTTCGTGAGCGTCGTCACCAGCACGCGCTCGCCCGCATCCGCCGCCTTCTTCACTTCGGCGATCAGGTCGTCGATCTGGTTCGCGAGCGGCCGCACCTCGATGACGGGATCGAGGAGGCCCGTCGGGCGGATCACCTGCTCGGCGACCGTCTTCGCCTCGCTGTACTCGAAGTCGCCGGGCGTCGCCGAGCAGTAGACGATCTGGCGGACCTTCGCGTTGAACTCGTCGAACTTCAGCGGGCGGTTGTCCTTCGCGCTCGGCAGGCGGAAGCCGTAGTCGACGAGCATCTGCTTGCGCGCCTGGTCGCCGTTGTACATCGCGCGCACCTGCGGCACCGCGACGTGGCTTTCGTCGATGATCGTCAGGAAGTCGTCGGGGAAATAGTCGAGCAGGCACTCGGGCGGCGAGCCGGCCGCGCGGCCCGTCAGCGGACGCGAATAGTTCTCGATGCCGTTACAGTAGCCGAGCTCGCGCATCATCTCGATGTCGTATTCGGTCCGCTCGCGCAGGCGCTGCGCCTCCAGGAGCTTGCCCTTCGACGCGAAGAACGCGAGGCGCTCCTTCAGCTCCGCCTCGATGCGCGCGAACGCCGCCTCGAACTTGTCCTTGCCGAGGACGAACTGCTTGGCGGGCGTGATCGTGACGGCGGGCATCGCCACGCCGCGCTTCGCGGTGAGCGGATCGAGCGCGCAGATGCCGTCGACCTCGTCGCCGAAGAACTCGATGCGCACGGCCGTCGTCTCGTACGCGGGGAAGACGTCCACCGTGTCGCCGCGCATCCGGAAGACGCCGGGCTTGAAGTCGAAGTCGTTGCGCACGTACTGCGCCTCGACGAGCCGCTCGGCGAGCGCGGAGCGCGCGAGCGTCTCGCCGCGCCGCACGCTCACGGCGAGCTCGCGGTACTCGGTCGATTCGCCGAGGCCGTAGATGCACGAGACGGACGCGACGATGATCACGTCGCGGCGCGAGATGAGCGCGTTCGTCGCCGCGAGGCGGTAGCGCTCGATCTCCTCGTTGATCGACGCGTCCTTCTCGATGTACGTGTCGGTCTGCGGGATGTACGCCTCGGGCTGGTAGTAGTCGTAGTAGCTGATGAAGTATTCGACGGCGTTCTCGGGGAAGAACTCCTTCAGCTCCGAGAAGAGCTGCGCGGCGAGCGTCTTGTTGTGCGAGAGGATGAGCGTCGGGCGGTTCCACCGCTGGATGAGGTTCGCCATCGTGAACGTCTTGCCGCTGCCGGTGACGCCCTGGAGGACGAGACGGTTCTCGCCGCGCGCGAGACCGGCGCAGAGCGCGGCGACCGCGTCGGGCTGGTCGCCCGTCGGCTTGAACTTCGACGTGAGTCTGAAGAGCTGTTCCGCCATCGCACCACCCGCGCGCGCGGGCCGCCGGATCCGCACGTCAGGTGGTTTTCTTCAGCGTCTTGAGCGTGAGGCCGGTCAGGTCCTTCCCCTTCTCGTTCAGGACGAGCGAGGCGAGGGAGGCGACCGCGACGCAGACGACGAGCCCGATGCCGCCCAGGAGGAACGGATGGAACTTGAGGCCGAAGACGTCGCAGTGCAGGATCTCGCAGCTGAAGCAGACGAAGTAGTTCGCCGCGAGGCCGAGGACGGCCGCGACGCCCTTGATGCGCGGCATGAACACGCCCATGAAGAAGAGTCCCGTGAGGCCCGCCGTCAGCATGGCGATGTACTTGTTGAAGTTGTCGAACAGGGCCGACGACTCCATGCGCGCGAGCGTCAGGGCCGCGAGAATGCCGATGATGCCGACGACGTACGTGCAGACCTGGCCGCAGCGGATCTGCGCCTTGCCGGGGATGTCCGGCTTGAAGCGCTTGATGAAATCGGTGACGACGGCGGTCGACGCGGACGAGAGGTTCGCGGAGAGAGTCGAGATCGTCGCCGCGAAGACGGCCGCGATGACGAGGCCCGCGAGCCACGGCGGCATTTCCGTCGCCATGAAGATCGGGAGCACCGAGTCGCCCTTCGGCATCGTCACGTCCATCGCCTCCGGGTGCGTGTGGTAGAACGCGAAGAGCGCCATGCCGATGCCGTAGAACACGATCTGCGCGAAGACCGACATGCAGCCGTTGAACCACAGCGAGCGCTTCGTCGCGTTCTCGTCGGGCGTCGCGATGTAGCGCTGGATGACGCACTGGTCCGACGTGTAGGAGGAGAGGTTCGAGATGAGGCCCTGCACCGCGACGACCCAGAAGACGGGCTGCGTCAGGATGAGGCGGAAGTCCCACATCCGGTTCTTGCCGTAGTCGCTCGCGACGGTCCAGAACGTCGAGACGTGCTCGCCGGGCGCGCCCGTCTTCAGGATGAGGAGGACGAGCACCGAGACCGCGCCGCCCATGAGGACGATGCCCTGCACGAAGTCGGACCAGATGACGGCCTCAAGCCCGCCGAGCGAGCAGTAGATCATCGTGAGAATGCCGCAGATGAGGATGCACGCGTCGATGGAGATGCCCGTCACCGCGTTGAGCGCGATCGCCGGGAGGAGCGTCACCACCGCGACGCGGCAGACCATGAAGACGACGAACGCCGCCGAGCCGAACAGTCGCACGCCGAGGTTGAAGCGCTTTTCGAGATACTCGTAGGCGGAGGTGATGCCGAGGCGGCAGAAGAACGGCAGGTAGTAGTAGATCGCGACAGGCGCCATGCCGATGATGAAGAACGCCATCACGAAGTAGCGCCAGTCCTGGAGATACGCCTGCGTCGGAATCGCGATGAACGTGATGGACGAGAGCATCGTCGCGAAGATCGACATGCCCGCGACATACCACGGAATGCGGTTGCCGCCTCGGAAGTAGTCGTTCTCGTCCTTCTTCTTGAAGATGAAGAAGCACGCCATGCCGACCATCAAGAGCGCGTACACGCCGACGACCGCCCACGCCATCGCACCGAACTTGCCCGTCTTGCGGAAGCTCGCGACCGAGACCGCGTTCGTGCGCGTCGCCGGCGCGACCTCGCCGCCCGCGAGAAGAAGCGTGTACTGCTCGGGCGTCTTGCCGGGCCTGATGCCCGCCGCCGCGCCGCAGCGCGGCGAATCTGCCGCGGCGATTTCGCCGTATTCGCACCACGCGTCCGTCACGGCGTTGTAGGCGAGAATCTTCCGCTGCCAGCCGAGCGCCACGGGGTCCGACTCGGTCGAGCCGTTCAGCGCGCGGTCGATCCACCCCTTCTCGCCGAAGCCGCCGACGAGCAGGATGTGCTGGTGCCCGCTCGGCAGAAACGCCGCGCCGATCGTTGTCGTGTTCGCGGGAAGGTCGCCGAGGCGCTTCCACGCGCCCTCCTCGTTGTCGCGGTCCATGTGCACCTTCGAAAGGACAAGCGCGTAGCCATCGTGCAGCGGCTCTTTTGTTTCACTCTCGTAGCCGCCGTAGATGACAAGCATCTTCTCCTTCTGATCGCCGTTCTGAACGGCGGCGACCATCTGCGCGCGCGGCACGAGACGCGGCAGGGGGAACTGACGCCACACGAAGTCGCCACCGGCCTTGCCGAGATCGGCCACGAAGACATGCGTCGACGCGACGACATACACCGTCGAACCGTCCGCCGCCGCCGCGCCCATCGCGACCGGCTCCGGCAGCGACAGCGGGAGCGGCGTGACGCGCACCGCGCCGTTTTCGACCGTCAGCAGGAAGGCGTCGTCGAACACCTTTGTCCCGTCCGTTCCGCCCGCGCAGAAAATGCCCTTCGACGTCTCGCAGCTGACGCCCTCGGCGACCGGATGCGGCAGTTCGCCGACTTTTGTCCAGGTGCCGTCTGGCGCGCGCACGGCGATGTCCGTGCGGTACGTCTTGACGCCGTCGACGAAATCGCTGCCGCCCGCGACGAGGAACGAGCCGTCCGGCAGGAAGCCCGCGAACGGACGCGCCACCTTCACGGGCGCGACCTCGGGCGACTTCCACTCCACGGCGATCGGCGTCGCCGCGCTCCCCACGAATCCGGCGACGGCGGCCAGGATCGCGACTGTCAGTTTTTTCATTTTCTTCTCCTTGTCAATGGACGGTTGTGCGCCCGGGGATTATTTCCTGTTGAAGAATTCCGCCACGACATCCGCGCGCGGCACGGTGACAAAGTTGATCGTGGCGTAGCCCGCGCCTTCGTAGAGGATGCCGATGTCGCCGTTCTTCAGAATGGCCATGTCGGAATAGGCCGCGCCGCCCGGGCAGAGGCACAGGCCTTCGCCCCACGTGGCCCCGTCGTCGAGCGACGCGCGGATGTGGAGCTGCGCGCGGCGCGACGGGCTGTTGCAGTTTGTGAAGAGAAGCGTTTTGCCGTAGCGCATGATCTGCGCGTTGCACTGCGGATCGGCAAGGTTCGTATCGTAGCGCGACTGCCAGGTGCGCCCGCCGTCGCGCGTCACGTGGATCTGCCGCCCGCCACCGCGCCAGCGCGAGTTGATCATCCACGCGCCGTCGGAGAGTTCCACGACCTTGCACTCGTCGCCGTTCTTCACCGGATTGCCCATCGCCTTCCACGTCTTGCCGTGGTCGTCGGAACCGAAGAGCGCGTTGCCGTCGTTCACGTGGACGATCGTGTGGAGGAGCGTGCCGGACTTCGTCTGGATGCCGGAGCCGGACGTGATGAAGATGAACCCGCCGGCGCTGTCGGGTTTGCCGAACGGCCACGCGGGGAACGCGATGTCCTTCGTGATGTTGCGCGGCGCGGACCATGTCGCGCCGTTGTCGGCGGACTCCTGGACGTAGAACTGGTAGATGCCGCGCTGCTTCACGCTTTCCCACACGTTATAGAAGAGGAAGATCTTGCCCGCCTGCCGGTCGACGATGAACGACGGGTCGCTGCCCGCCCAGCGCTCCTCCGCGCTCCACGGCCACGTCCACGAATTGACGGCGTCGGTCCAGGTGCGGCCGTCGTCGCTCGAACGGCGGATCGTGATGTTGATGGGCTTGGCGTGGTTCAGGTCGCCGCCGCCCTCCTTGCGCGCGTCGCACGCGGCGACGAGATCGCCGTTCGGCGCGGTGCACAAGGCCGGAATGCGGTAGACGGCGATGCCGCGCTCGCCGTTCTGCCACAAGGTTATCGTTTTGCCGAGCGCGGCTTCGCACGTCGCCGCCGCAGTGCCCAGCAAGAGACCGATCAGTACTTTCTTCATCTTTTGACCCCCTGTCTTTAAATCGCCAGTTTCAACAGACGCACATTATCTCAAACCGCGCGCAATCTGTCTACTGTTATTTTTGAGGTTTAGAAGTTTGGAACCTGAGGAGTCCTAGAAGTCTAGAAATCTAGAATCCTAGAATCCTAGAATTCTAGGCTCCCGCAGCCGATGCGCTGACGATCTCTTATGGAAAGTTGATACAGACCCTCATTATTGATACTTATCGCAAAATTGTTGATAACTCTTTGACAACTGTTGACATAAGATTACATTTTTTCTATTGACAAAATAGCCGCCCGGCGTTCAAACCCCCTTTTTATTGGGTTTTGAGCAATAATGACACAGAGATATGTCGCATAATACTCTTCTTTTCATTGTTTACAAATCCGTTGATAATTTGGTATAATAATCTTGTCAGGGTTGGACAAAACGAATTGAGAGACACAACACCAATGAGCAACAATCTATATGACGTGATTGTGGTCGGCGGCGGTCATGCCGGGTGCGAAGCCGCCCTCGCCGCCGCGCGGATGGGCGCACGCACCCTTCTTGTGACCGCCCAGACAGCCGCCATCGCGCAAATGCCGTGCAATCCGTCGATCGGCGGTCTCGCCAAGAGCCACCTCGTCTACGAACTCGACGCGCTGGGCGGTGAAATGGGCCGAAATGCCGACGCGACGGCGCTACAGGTCAAGACACTGAACCTCTCGCGCGGCCCGGCCGTTCGGGCGACGCGCGCGCAGTGCGCCAAGCGGGAATACGCCGCACGGATGCAGGCGGTCATCGCCCGCCAGCCGAATCTGACCGTGCTTGAAGATGCCGTCATCGGCATCGAGACGGAAGGCGGCGATACACATAATTTGAACGGCGAAAATCTCTCCTTTTTGCCCGCGAGCGATTCAGTCGATTCGATCACCTCGTTTTCATCGAGTCCCTGCGAAAGCCCAACAACAAACCCATCAAGCCCATCTCGCGCCCCTCTGACCGCCCGTGCGACGGGCGTTTGGACCGAAAAGAACGGTCTGATTGCAGCAAAAACCGTTGTCATCACCTCGGGGACGACGCTACGCGGGCGGATTTGGATTGGGAAAAAGTCCTCGGAAAGCGGCGGCGACGGTCGCCCGGCCGTCAATCAACTGTCAGCGTGCCTTGAACGCCTCGGTTTTGACTTGATCCGCCTGAAAACGGGTACGCCGCCCCGTTTGAAGGCTTCCAGCTGCGATTTTACCAAGTGTCAGCGGCAGGATGGCGAATTTCCGCATCCACTGTTCCACGTGGAACACGCCGAAACCATTGTTCCACGTGGAACAAATCCATCGGTTCCAACAACAGAGGCTGATTCACAATCGACTCCGCAATCTGATTTGGGCAGTCAACCGGGTGCAATTGTTCCACGTGGAACAATCGGTGAAGCCTCCGTGCAACCAGACAACAAGAACGCAACTTTAAGTGTATCCAAGAAATCCAAGGCAGAAAATCTCATTGTTCCACGTGGAACAATCGGTGAATCCGCCGTGCAACCAGACAACGAGAACGCAGCTCTAAGTGTGCCCACGGAAACCAAGAAAGCAAATCCTACTGTTCCACGTGGAACATTGGGTGAATTTCCGTGCTGGATGACGCACACAACGCCGGAAACGCACCAAATCATCCGCGAAAATCTCGACCGTTCGGCCCTCTACGGCGGGGCAATCCATGGTACAGGCGTGCGCTATTGCCCGTCCATCGAGGATAAAATTGTCCGCTTTGCCGACGCGCAGCAGCACCATGTGATGCTGGAGCCAGAGGATTCGGCCGGTACCCTCATCTATCCGAACGGTTTGAGTTGTTCCTTTCCGCGCGATGTACAGGAACGGATGGTTCACTCCGTTCCGGGGCTTGAACATGCCGAATTTCTTGCGTATGCGTATGCGATTGAATATGACGGCATTGACGCGCGAGAACTCACGCACGCCCTCGAAGCGAAGCGGATTGACGGCCTCTTCTTTGCCGGTCAGATCAACGGTACGACCGGGTACGAGGAAGCGGCCGCCCAAGGGTTGATGGCCGGGATCAATGCGGCGCTGCGGACGCAAGGACGGCCGCCGCTCGTCTTGAGCCGTCAGGATGCCTATATCGGCGTCATGATCGACGATCTCGTCACGAAAGGCACGGATGAACCGTATCGCATGTTTACGAGCCGCGCCGAGCGCCGGTTGCTGCTGCGTCAGGATAATGCGCGCTTCCGGCTCGTTGAGGCGGCCGATAGAGCAGGAATTGTCGGAAAAGACCAGATTGCGGCCACGCGCGCGGTGAAAGCGTGGCTGGAACAGGTTGAAAAAGAGAAAAGAGAGATCGAGAGTCTGCTGAATGCGCACGAAGAGATATTGAAACATGATAACTGTGAGATCAGCCGATGGTTCAGCGCGGCGGAAATTCTTGAAGAAGCGAAGATTATACGACATTATGCACCCTACCTCGAACAGGAGGAAAAAGCGGCCAATCGCGCCAAACAGGACGAAAACATCAAGATTCCGCGTTGGCTCGACTATGCGCGCTGCACGGCCGTGCGCTTCGAGAGCCGCGAGAAACTGAAAAAGTACCGCCCGGAAACGCTGGCCCAGGCCGCTCGCATCCCCGGCGTCAATCCGGCCGACATCGCCGTCTTGGCCGTCATCATCAAACGCGGTCATTTTCCCGTTATCAACAAATGATGTTGATAAGTTGAAAACATCAGTTGACTTCTTGTAGTTGGCTGTGCGCGGCGATTTATGATATATTTTGCCGTGAAGCGAAAGACCAGACAGCATGAGCAACGAAAAGATTGACCTCGCAATGAAGGAACTGTGGGAGCGCGCCAAGGCGATCTTCCTGTCCACGTTGCGCTCTGACGAGGAGAAGAGCCAGGCCACGCGCTATTTCTCGATGATCACATCGGTGTGCGCGGAGGATGGTGTCTTCAAGATTCTGACGCTCAACAGTTTTGCGGCGGACTTCCTCAAGACCGAATACGCCGATCGGCTGAAGACGTGCCTTGACCTCGCGGGCGGTGACAAGTCGCTGAGCCTTGCCTTTCTGTGCAGCCCGTCGGCGCAGCCGCCGATCATCCTGCCGCCGTCGCCGACTGCGGCCGCCGCGCCCAGTCGCGCCGTCAGCACGTTCATCTCGACAATGCCGCTCAACGACGACTACACGTTCGACGAGTTCGTGGAAGGGCCGTCCAACAGCTACGCCTACGCTGCAGCGAAGGGCGTTGCGGAGCATCCGGGCGAGATCGGCTTCAATCCGCTCTTCATCCACGGCGGCACGGGTCTCGGCAAGACGCATCTCATGCAGGCGATCGGCAACGAGGTGCACCGGAAGAATCCCAATCTCGCCGTCTGCTACCTGACGACCGAAACGTTCCTGAACGAATACGTCAATTCGCTGCAGAAGGGGCGCGCGGCGATCACAGAGTTCCAGAACAAGTACCGCAAGATCGACGTGCTGCTCGTCGACGACGTGCAGTTTCTCCAGAAGGGCAAGCAGTTCCAGGAGGAATTCTTCAACACGTTCAACGCGCTGAAGGACGCGCACAAGCAGATCGTCATGACGTCCGACGTCGCGCCGAAGAATCTGTCGGTTCTCGAGGAGCGGCTGATCTCGCGCTTCGAGGGCGGTATGGTGCAGGAGATCGAGTCGCCCAGCTACGAGACGCGCCTGGCGATTCTCCAGAAGAAGGCCGACGGCATCACGCCCGTCATTCCCGACTACGCCATCCGCTTCATCGCCGACCGCATCAAGAGCCATGTGCGCGCGATGGAAGGCGCGCTCGCGAAGATCAAGATCGCGATGCTCCTCAATCCCGGCGTGTCTCTCACGAACGAGATGATGACGCGCGCCTTGAAGGACCTGATTGAAAAGGAGCACAACATCAAGAAGCTGACGATCCGCGAAATTCAGGAGGCGGTTGCGCGCAAGTACGGCGTGACGATCGAACAGATTCTTTCGCCGGAGCGCACGCAGTCGCTCGTGACGCCGCGGCAACTCGCAATGTACATTTCGCGCAAGTACTCGTCGAAGAGTCTTCAGGAAATCTCCGAACCGTTCGGCAAGACGCACGCAACCGTTCTGCATGGCGTCAAAGCCATCACCAAACGCCTCGACGTCGAAGAGGAACTGCGCGAAACGCTGCGCCAGATCCTCAACGAATTCGGCATCAACCCGGACGAGACAGTGAATTGACAAGCGGAAGGAACGCTGTTGACAACCGTCAGACAGACGGTCGATCCCGGCGGCCACGCGAGCAGGACAGGCGAAGATGACAACATCAATCAACAAAAAGGCAGACACGCAATCAACAGGCCGACAGGCACCGAACGCCTGCAAAACAAGACCGCGCCGCAACTTGTCAACACTGTCAACAAACCTACTAATGACATCATCACTCTTTAACTGAACAGCATTATTTGATACAATAACCGCCGCTGGAAAAAGGCGCATCAAGGAAAGAAGTCAAAATGAAATTCAAAATCGCTCGCTCCAAGTTCCTCGAAGGATTGAAGTCCGTGCAGAACATCGTCGTCGGCAAGGGGACGCTGCCGATCCTCAACAACGTCATGATCAACGCCGTCGGCGGCGAACTGACGATGACGACGACGGATCTCGACATCTCCATCACGAGCGCGGTCGCCTGCGAAGTCGCGGAAGCGGGCGCGTCGACGCTGCCGGTGAAGCTGCTTGCGAACCTCGTGTCGAAGGCGGGCGAAGGCGAGATCGAGGTCGAGATCGATGCGCGCGAGCAGGCGACAATCGTCGCGGGCACCGCCAAGTACAAGCTCGCCGGCCTGTCTGAGAAGGAATTTCCGCGCCTGCCGAAGGATGACGAGGCGGCCAGCTATACGCTGCCGCAGCAGACGCTGCGCGAAATGTTCCGCAAGACGTCGTACGCCGCGTCGCAGGACGATACGCGCCGTACGCTGAAGGGCGTCCTCATGTCGTTCAAGGATTCAAAGCTGACGATGGTTGCGACCGACGGCCGTCGTCTCGCGCTCGTCGAGAACGAAATCGAGTTTCCGAAGGATGCCGAGCGCGACATCGTGCTGCCGTTCAAGGCGGTGCAGGAGCTCCAACGCTCGCTCGCCGGCGACGGCAACGTCGAGATTGTCGTCCAGAAGAGCCAGGTCTGCTTCAAGCTCGGCGCGGTGATGATCTACTCGAAGCTCGTCGACGAGGTCTATCCCAACTATACGCAGGTCATCCCGCGCGAATGCGCCGAGACGATCACCGTCGACCGTCAGGGACTCCTCGATGCGCTCGACCGCGCGAGCGTCATGACGATGGATGAGGCGCATTCAACGAAGCTCATCTTCGACGGCAACCGTCTGACCGTTACGTCCGCCGCAAGCGACATCGGCGAGGCGAAGGACGAGGTCAACATCAAGTACGCGGGCGAGCGTCTCGAAATCCTCTTCAATCCGACCTACGTGATGGACTGCCTCAAGGCCATCGACGACGACGAAGTCATCATCAATCTCAACGACGGTCATTCGCCGGCGGTCATCAAGTGCTCGATCCCGTTCCTCTACGTGCTGATGCCGCTGCGCATCAACTGATGCCTTTTTCCTGCAATGCGAATCTGGACGGACAGAAACTACCCGATCATCGTCTCCTGCGCGAAGGAACTGTCGCGCTGGACGAAACTTGAAGTGCGCGACCTCGGCTACAAGCCGATCGAGGTGACGGAAAACACCGTCGTCGTGCGCGGCGCTATGCGCGACGTGATGAAGCTCAATCTTCACCTGCGCACGGCCCATCGCGTGCTTGTGCCGCTTCTGCGCGCCGACTGCCGCAACATCCGCGATCTCTACGAACTCGCCGTCTCGATTGACTGGGAAAACCTTCTGGAGCCGGACGGCTACTTCTCGGTCTCGTCCATCGTCCACAATTTCACGATCCGCGACACGCGCCTGCCGTCGCTCTACACGAAGGACGCGATCGCCGACCGCATGCGCGAGCGCTGCCAGCGCCGGCCTGACTCGGGCGGCGAGAACCACGGCGCGGCCGTCTTCGTCTACTGGGAGCGCGACGAGGTGATCATCTACCTCGACACGTCGGGCGAGCCGCTGTCCAAGCGCGGCTACCGCAAGATTCCCGGTTCCGCACCGATGCAGGAAACGCTCGCGGCCGCGTGCATCATGGCGCTGCACTGGGATCGCAAGACGCCGTTCGTCTCGCCGATGTGCGGCAGCGGCACGCCGGCCATCGAAGCCGTGATGATGGCTGCAAACAAGGCGCCGGGCTCGCTCAAGGGCCATTTCGCGTTCCAGTCCATCAAGGACTACCGGCGCATCATCCCCGGCGAAACGGCGCCGCGCGTCGCGCCGCGCCAGCACATGGGCGCGTCGCCCGAGCAGATCTGGAAGGAGCTCGTCCTCGACGCGAAGGAGCAGGAGAACTTCACGGACCTGCCGAAGGTCATTGCGACCGACATCTCGCCCGACGCTGTCGAAAACGCTCACACGAACGCCATCGCGGCCGGCGTCGCACCCTACATCGATTTCAAGGCGTGCGATTTCGCCGAGACGCCCGTCCCGGATGTCGCCGCACCGGCCGGTCAGCCGAAAGGCGTCGTCTTCTTCAATCCGGAATACGGCATCCGCCTCGGCACGCCCGAGGAGCTCGCGCCGGTCTACGAGCGGATCGGAACGTTCCTTCACGAAAAATGCGCGGGCTACACGGGCGGCCTCATCACCGGCAACCCCGACCTCGCGCGCCTCGTCAATCTCTACTATAAAACTCGCGTGCCGTTCTTCAACGGGCCGATCGACTGCCGGCTGTTTGTCTATCCAGGCTGCGAGTTGAAAGGACAAAATGAGTCAGCAAGCGTTTGACATGAACGAGTTCATCGACAAGCCCGAGCCGCCTTCGCCCCCGCCGGTTGCGGAAGCGGCTGCGCCGACTGCCCCTGCGGAAGAAGAGCCGCCGGAACTGGACGTGCAGAAGGCCGTCGTCGAGGAACTGGCCGCCGAGAAGGTGGAGTTGCACGAGCAGATTGCGGCGCGCGAAGCGGAACTTGCGGCACGCGACACGGAACTTGCCGCGCTCAAGGCGCAGGTCGCTGTCCTGAAGAGCGAAAACGCCAAGCTCTGCGCGGAAGCGGAATCGCTTCAGGCGCGCCTAGATGCGCGCCTTGCGCACGAACTTGACCAGCAGGAGCGCAATCCCAATTCACTCGCGCTCCTCGACCGCGAAGTCGAACTGCCCGACCGCTTCCCCGGCGAGACGCGCGACCACGTGCTGGAAGTCGTGCGCGCCGCGCGCGACGAAGCCGAGCGGGACGGCCGCGTGCGCCGCGCCCAGATTCTGGAGGCGGTGCTTGTCGCCAACGAGCCCAGCGGCAACCTCGCCGCGCGCCGCGCGGAAGTGACGAAACTCTTTTCCGAAAACGGCAATATCGTCAACGGAACGGTCCTTGCGCGGTTGCAGGAGCTGGAGATTTCGCACAAGAACGGCGAAGAGTATCTCCTGCCGTCCGAAATTATCAAGCGCGCGTTCTGATTATCAACTCACTTATCAACTTATAAACACAAACACTGACTTATTTATGAACTTATCAACTGAAATATCAACATTCTGTCAATAAGTTTATAAACAAGTTGATAAAACGATGACCCATCTCGATCCCAAATTCTGTTTCCGCATACGGGACGCGCGCAAGGCGGCGCATCTCTCGCAAAGCGAGCTGGCGGCGGAAGTCGGCTGCAAACAATCGGCGCTGTCGATGTTCGAGCAGGGCGCCGGCACCAAGCTCAACGACGAGGTCGTCAAGCGCCTCGCCGCGAAGTTTTCGATTCCGCTGCCGACGGCGGACGCGCCGGTTGCGGAAGAGCGGCCGACCGCGGCACTTCTGCCGCGCCCGGTCGTGGCGAACGTCGCGTCCGAGCACCGCGGCTTCTGCCCGAACGTCCACTGCCCCTCGCACCGCGTCTACGAGGTGGACGGTCGCACATTCCTCCGGCCCGACCGGGCGGTGCAGGATCCGGTGGGCGGAAGGTTCTGCGCCGTCTGCGGCGAAATTCTCGAGCGCGCATGCCCGACGTGCGGCGGTCCGCTCCATGACGGCGCGATCTGTTCCTACTGCGGCGCGCCCTATCTGGCGCTCGTCAACAATTTTTAAAATACCCCCTTGCGCGACGGGGGCCGGATATGATATACTGTCCTCACTTTTCGGAACTACGGGGTTGTGGCGCAATTGGTTAGCGCACTGGACTGTCGATCCGGGGGTTGCGGGTTCGAGCCCCGTCGACCCCGCCAGTTCGAAAGGTACGAGCGATTGCCTCGTGGTGTAATGGTAGCACCGCAGATTCTGATTCTGCTTGTTGGGGTTCGAGTCCCTGCGAGGCAACCAACAGGAACCCCAGAAACGGGGTTTATTTTTTTGTCTGGAAACGACACGCGGCGTCCAAGTGAACGGATGGACAGCGGGCGGCGTTATCAAAGAGGAAAGATGAAACGAGACGCGAGCGGACGCGGCGGCTTTACGCTGATCGAGATTCTGGCGGTGGTGATGATCCTCACCGTCGTGGCGGTCATGGCCGTCTCGCGCGTCGGCACGCTCGGCGCGCACGCTAAGACCGTTGCCGCCGAAGCCGACCTCGTGGCGATCAGCGCGGCGATCCTAGATGGCGAGAGCGGCTACGTGCGCGACCTCGGCGGCATCCCCGGCTTCCATCCGTCCGAAATGCGCCTGGCGAATCTGCTCATCGCCACCAACCTCTACGGGCTCGCCGAAACGGAAGCTGACGCGGCGGACGGGACGTGGTCGCGCGGCGTGCGCGTGGACGACGCGGGACTTGGCGAGGGGCAAGGCGTTGCGCGACCCGCCGACTTCACCACGTGGTCGGCCACGCGCGACCGCGGCTGGCGCGGCCCGTACGTGCGCCACGCGACGGGGCGTTTCCCGGCGCGGGACGGCGTGCGTTTTGCGGGCGACGCGACGTTCGCCGCGCGCGGCTTCTTCCCTGATCTGAGCAACTTGTACCTGCCGGACGATTTTCTGGATGAAAAAGACGGCTGCTCCGTCTACGGCTTTCCGGGCGAGCCGGCGATTCTGGATCCGTGGGGCAACCCGTACGTGCTGCAGGTGCCGCCGCCGCAGGCGTTCAGCAACGACGTCGCGAAGGTCTCGCCCGCCCTGCGCTGGCGCTACGCGCGCGTCGTGTCGGCGGGCGCGGACGGCGTGCTCGAAACGCCGTGCTACGGCGTCAATTCCACCAACGTGACAACGTCGATCGCCTCCGAACGCGACCGGCGGCTCGTGCGTCAGGCGGGGCGGATCGACCGCGACGATTGCGCCGCGCGCGGCGACGATCTTGTCCTGTTTCTCAACCGCAACGACATCGACGAAGGGGAGGACAACGAATGAAACGCGGCTTTACGCTCGTCGAAATGACGGTTGTGCTCATCATCCTCGCGGCGCTCACGCACCTCGCCGTCCGCCAGCTGTCGCAGGTGCGCGACGCGCGGCTCGAGACGGTCGCCAACCGGCAGCTGGGGGAGATTCGCGCGGCGGTGTATGCGCGCGCCGCCGGCGAATCGACGGGGTTTCTCGCGGACATGGGGCGGCTGCCGCGCATCACCAACGCGACGAATGCCACGCTGGAGGAGCTGTGGATTTGTCCCGCCGGTGCGCGCGACTTTGCGCTGCGGCCGGCCGTCAGCAACAATTTCAGCGCCGCGACGGCGGACATCAGTGCGCTGGAGGACGCGGACGTTTACGTGCCGACCGGGTGGCGCGGGCCGTACCTGCACATTCCGTTCGGGCGCGACGAGCTGCTCGATCCGTGGGGCAACCCGATGGTCGAGAAGGACGCGGCGGGACTGGCGCGGCTGACGGTCACCAACGAAATCATTACCGCCGTGTCGCATTACGGTGCGACGGGTCAGCGGCGCGGGAAGCGGACGCTGCCGCTCGCGCCGCCGCAGGGGGCGACGAGCCGGCTGTTCGTCACGTTCGTGGCGACGGAGACGGCGCTTCCGGTGACGTGCATGTGGTATGGCGCGGCAGACGGCTGGATCACTGGCGGCGTGACGAACGACGTTCCACTTTCGGAGACGATCATCTTTGCAGACCTTGCGCCCGGTCTGAAGGTCGTCAAGGTCGCCAAAGGCGATAAGTCTATCGCGGTGCGTTCCGTCGACCTCCGCCCTGGCGACAACCTGCTGCAAATCACCCTCCCCTAGTCTCCGTGGAATTCCCGTGGGGAGACACCCCATCGTCGCTTCATTTTTGGCTGCGTTTTGTTCGTTTTCTTTCACTTAACGCATTTTCCAAAAATTCGCCCTTGCCTTTTCGCGCGGTTTATGAGATAATGTCCGCGTTCCTCGGAATTGATTGCCGCCGGCGGGCGGCGTACAGGGGGGAACCGTCGTTACGCTGCGGGTTTTAGCTCCGGGAGT
>Ga0256405_10004164_pt1 | contig 27770 bp, 23 predicted proteins | sample RumenRJG_02DNA_FD_189096 | JGI IMG/M metagenome (GOLD analysis project Ga0256405, IMG submission 189096) | Bovine rumen microbial communities from Lethbridge, Alberta, Canada - RJG_02 | ecosystem: Host-associated > Mammals > Digestive system > Stomach > Rumen | place: Canada: Alberta... | reverse complement strand
ATTAAAACCTATTAAAAATACTCCATTTATACTATAAGTTTGATGAAAGATTATTTTAATACTTAAACACAATTTCCTCTCTACTTTCTTTCTGTAAAAAATATGTGTAAAATTATATATCACTACATTAATTTTTCTTAAAAAATGCTCTATTTACTGTATGACAAAATAAAAAAAATCACTATAATATACAATATGGAAAATATAACAGAAAATAAAAAAATAGCAGACTTTTCAAAAGTAGCAACATTTAAAGGAAATCCTAAATATGAACAGGCAATCTCAAGACTAGTTCCTATTTATCAAACAAATTATGATCAACGTTCTCCATTTGAACGAGATGAACACAGAATTTTGCATTGTACAGCATACAGACGTTTAAAAAATAAGACACAAGTCTTTTTTGCAACTGATAACGACCATATTTGTACAAGAATAGAACATGTTACCCATGTTTCATCTATTGCAGAAACTATTGCAAAAGTTTTACACCTAAATTCTGAGCTTGTTAATGCCATAGCTATAGGACACGATTTAGGACATGCACCATTTGGACATCAAGGTGAATATATAATAAATGATTTAGTATTAAAATATGATATACAAGAAAGATTTTGGCACGAGAAAAACAGTCTTAATTTTATCGATAATATAGAAACATTACCTGATTATCAAGGACATCAACAGAATTTGGACTTAACTTATGCCGTAAGAGATGGTATTGTTTGCCATTGCGGAGAAGTAAATGACCAGGTTCTAAAGCCAAGAGATGAATTTATAGATTTAAATGAAATCAAATATGCAAGCCATTTGAATGCATTTACTTATGAAGGTTGTGCCGTAAAATTAGCAGATACAATGGCATATTTAAGCAGAGATATAGAGGATGCTCTTATTTACGACATTTTGACTGATAATCAGAAAAAAGAACTTGAACATATTATACAAATAGCATTTCCGAATGAAACATTACACGATGTAAGTACAAATGTTTTAACATACTTTTTAATAAAAGACTTATGCTTAAATTCTAATCCCGAAGAGGGCTTAAATTTTTCTGACTCATCTTTTAAAGTTATGAGTGTAATCAAAGAATATAACACAAGAAACATTTGTAATCATAAACGTCTTGCACCATTTAGAAAATATGCACGACTGGTTATTGAAACAATATTTGAAAAATTAGATGAATATTTTGGTGGTGGAGTACTATATAATCTTGAATCTGAAAGAAAATATTATCCAAATTTAGTTGAATATTTCAAAAATTGGCTTATAAAATATTCATCTGCTGCTTTAGATGAAAAAGAAAAAAATTGTTTTTATAACAAAGTTATATATGACATAACAAACCAAAAATCCTACAGGCAAGCTGTTATTGCGTTTATTTCCGCTATGGCAGACAGATTTGCCATAAAGATGTTTAATGAAATAATCAGTTTTAAATAATATGTTTAATAGTTTATATTTATGATTTATGATTTATCATTTACATAAACATAAACTGAGTAATTTGCATCTTCATCAACATAATATTTTTCCGGAGTTAAATTTTCACTTGCAATTGCAAAACAATCTTTTAAAACTTTTGACATCATTAAAGTGAACATATTGATATTGTTATAAACATTATCATCTTTTAAAATATCCCAATTTTTAATTAAAGGCATAGTAAAGCTATCTCTGTATGATATTATTATAAATTTATCGCCTTTCTTCATATTATAAATATTTTGATTTTCTAAGACAATTCTAAAATTTATAGGTGGATTATCATAAATTATATTTCCATGCAAAAACTCTCTTATAGTTTTTTTATCAATAGAATTTAGCCCCAAATATTTATCCCAAGAATAATCATCTTTTAATAAAAGCATATCATCAGCATTAAATGGTATACACTTTCCTTTAGAAATATACCTTTTTACACGTTTTTGCGAATAAGGAATCAATATTAAGTCATTATCTTTAACCTTAATTAAATCATTCAATATATGAGGTAAATTACCTAATTCATTATTTCTTACAGCCAAAACTGTTTTATCTGCTATAAAAAGATAAGAGTAATTTAAAAGTATTAAAACCGAGAACATTACCAAGCCACATTTTTTATCAAACATTGAAAATCCGTAACAAACACTGCATATAATAATCGGATAAACTAAAATTGTATATTTTACAAGTAGTGTTACCAAACCAAATACAGCAAGGAATAAATATAAAAACATAAATAATAAAGAAGGCAGTAAAAATAATGTCAGTTTTGTATTAGTGCGTGTAAACACCTTTATAAAAGCTATTAATGCAAGTATTATAGGTATACAAACAAATACAAAATATATAAAGCTAAAATTTATATCAGTATTACCAAATAAAGAGATGTTGTTATTTGAAAAATAATTTTCTAACACATTATATAATACACTATATGAAAAAGGGTAAATATCTCTTGTAAAAGAGCATATTTGAGATTTTAAAGCAATAAGATTAAATATGTTAATAATTATCGCAGGTAATATTATTGCAAACAATACTGCCATATTTTTTATAACAATTTTCAATTGAGATTTTGCGTTATAAAATGTATATGCAAGAGCAACTAAAATATATATAAAAGCCAATAAAACAGCAGAAGCAAATGTATACGTTAATAATGAATTAAAAACAATAAATAAAATAAAATATTTTTTTTCAAATGTTTCTAACATTCTTACAAAAAAGTAGGCAGCTAGTAATGCCAACGGAATAATCAGCCCATAAAATCTGGCTTCTACAGAATAATACACGCAAAATGTACTTATAGCCAAAAATATTGCAGCAGAATAACCTGAAAATTTATTAAACAGATTTTTTGCAACATAAAAAATAATAGGTACAGCCGGTAGTGAAATCACAAGAGAGCAAAAGTGCAATGACATATCGGAACTGCCAAAAATTTTTATCCAAAAATGCAGAATTATAAAGTAAAACGGCATGTGAATATCCTGTTTTATCAATTCCGTAACAGTAGTAAATACATTATTCATTGATGCAAAATACCAGGAATAAAGTTCATCCAACCACAAATCACCGTAATATGCAATAGATGTAATTCTTAATATAAGAGCAAATAACGTAATTACAAATACAAATAAAGATTCTTTAGGATGTTGTACGATATATGTTTTTGTTGAATTTATAAGTTTTTCAACAGGTTCAACTATATCTGAACAAAATTCTTTAAAATATAAAACCCATAACATTTGTAATTTAAAAAGAAATTTCTGCATAGTAGTTGTATTCTAACATAAAAATAGATTTTTAAAATAATTATTCAGGTATAAGATATTATTAATTTTTAAAAAATTTAGAAACTAACGCAGATATATCATCCAATAAGCTTACTGCAGAAGATGCAGAGCTACTCACTCTTAATGCGTGTTTTATGTACCGAAAAACCTGTAAAAGACCTAAAATGCATAATAAAAAATCAAAAATGTATCCGCCAATTTTTTCAATTAAATTTAATTTTATAACATTATCTTCTGTTTTTATAAATTTTATTGAATTTATTATAATAAGAATAATTGCCATAATAGCATAATATAATGCAAAAAGACCTATTATCCACCAAGTAATATTTGAAGTTTTATCGTATGAACATAAAAAAGTTATTACAATAAGAGTTATTAAAACAATAACCCAAGAATTAATTATAGCATTAAATAATGCTACAACACCATTTAGCCAAAAACCTTTTAATAAAGCTTTTACGTACTTCATAAAATATCCTGTATTACCAATTTAGTTTATACACACAATACTTTAAGTATAATCTCACAAATAAATTTTTCAGTAAAGCAAAATATATATAATAACAAATGAAATACAAATTTATTTATGCTATATTTCAAATATGACAGTGTCTGCAAATATAGAACAATATATAAATTCCTCAAAAATTAACGGAAAACTATGTAAATGGGAAAAGAATAATATTAATGTATTTATAACAAACATAACAGCAAATATAGACAACAAAACATATTATTATCTGGAAATAGAAAGAGCAATGAATCTGTGGAATGAGTTTTTTGCACAGAACAATATGAACATAAGATTTAATAAAATTAACACCCCTATTAATGCAGATATTGTAGTACATTGGACAAAAGTTGGCAGAGTATTTGAGGGTATGTGCAAATATATTTCAGTAATAAACGGAACATTAAAAAAAATATCAATAGATATTGGCTTACCGAATAATTTTTCACCTAAGCAAGTAACTCCTGCAAGTATTTTTTCAGCCATAATGCATGAATTTGGACATTCATTGGGATTAGGACACGGTATTGACGTTGATGATATAATGTATGTACCGCACAAAAAAAATATTTCAAAGCCAAGCGAAAATGATTTATACGTTTTAAAACAGATTTATAATTAAATTTTATTTACTAAAAAGAATTTTTAATCCCATTAAGAAGTAGCTTTTTATTTCATAAAACGAGCGAATTTTAGTTAACATTTTAAAAATATAAGCCGGTCTTAGATAAAAAGCTTTAATTGCGATTTTATTTAATTCTAAAACCCTTTCTTTAGAAAGAGAGTATGTTTTAACAGCAGGGTTAAAATACACATTTGTAAAATCTTCTATTTCTTCGTGGAATTCATTTCTAACATAATTGTAGAACCTTGTACCCGGTAGAGGTGCAGCAGTATAGAAACTAACAAAATCACTATCAAGTTCAATAGCGAAATCTATAGTTTGACCGGCAGTATCTTCATCTTCCCACGGCAAACCCAATACGAAGTAATTATAAATTTTAATTTTAGCACGTTTAAATGCCTTTACGGTATCTCTTACATCATTCAGCGTAATATTTTTACCTATTTTATCAAGAATATACTGAGAACCACTTTCAACCCCAATGCTTACAAGACGGCAACCTGCTCTGTACATGTATTTTGCCATTTTTTCATCGGCAGTATCGGCTCTGGTATTAGCAGACCAAGTGAATTTTAATCCGCTGTCAATTATTTGCTGACACAAATTCATTGTCCATTCTCTATCGTGATTAAAAATATCAGACCAAAAAATAAAATTTTTAATTTTATATTTAGTCATACATTCCTTAACTTCAGCAAGAATACTTTTCGGAGAACGCATTCTTACTTTACATCCATTAACAGGCGTAGCGAGACAAAAAAAGCAATGGTGCGGACACCCTCTGGAAACTTTTATAACTGCCTGAACTTTATTATTATCGGGACGCCTGTAGAAATTATTATCAATAAGGTGTCTTGCAGGAAAAGGAAGTTCGTCCAGATTTTGAATAAACGGTCTTACACCTGAAAACTTTGCTAAAAACCCCTCTCTATACCATAGCCCCAAAATATCTTTTGGAGCTTTTTCGCCATGTAATAATTCTTTTAACGTTTCTTCCGGTTCTCCTGATATAATAAAATTAATTTGTTTTTGTTTTAGCAGGATTTCAGAATTTTTAGTCAGGAATATAGCACCTTTAGCAATGGTAATAATTTTAGGGTTAAATTTCTTTGCAATTTTCAAACAATCCAAATCGCTTTGCATAGTAGCAGTAGTAACATTTATAAGTAAATAATCCGGCTTAAACTCCTTTAAATCTTCGACAAAATCACCACCAATACTGTAATCCTGAATTTTTGCTTCAAAACCTTCTTGTTCGGCAATTGCGGCAAGATACATCAAATCTGTCGGCGGCAGAGGAGGAATAACCAATAAATCCTTAATTGGTTGTTGACATCTGTCTTCTCTGTTCATGAGTGGTGATTTAGGGTATGCAAGCAAAATTTTTTTACTCATAATTTCATTCTATAACAAACTTATATATTTTAATAGTTAAATTTTTATTTTTGAAACTATCAGCTATTATTCATCACATAAACTCACAAAAACCAATTTATAAGCGGTCTTATCTCACCCATTTCATCTTCAAAATTTTTAAGGACTTCATCTATATTCAAATTTTCTTTTATCGGTTCAATTGAAAAAATACCATCTTTAAATACAGTTGAAAAATTAAGACCTATATTTGCACAATGAGGGAGATTGACCGTATTATTTTTTCTTAAATACGCTAACCCATGTACACGACAGGTTATTCCTCTGTTTTGGTATACCGAACATTTTTTTTCAATCAAAAAAGGACAGGTATATTCAAATCTTTCACCGTTAAAATCGGATTTTTGTTTTTTTAGGTTTTCTATATTATTTTTTATAATGTCTTTTATATCTTGAGGTAGTTTCAAAAACCCTTTCATCAAATATGCCATTTCCAATTGAGAAAAAGGATATTCACCTGTTTCGCAGCATCCGGAACAATTTTCATGGCAATATATATACTCTGAATATTCTTCAAAATATTTATCTAATTTAGTTTGAAAGTCGTTTATAAATTTATCATAATCTTTTTTCATAAATATATTTACTCAATTCTAAAATTTAAAGCTAATAAAAAATAGAGATAACTTGTAGTTTCCATCTTTGTATTTAAAGGAGCATATACCTGAAAAGAAGCTTTTCAAAGCCATACTAAACAAATTAGTATTTTTTTCTTTATTTTTAAAAATAAAATCAATGACTCTTTTTTTATTATTTAGAAAATTCTCATATCCTTCAACTGAAGATTTATAAGCGTTTTGTTTAACCTGTTCAATATCGGAAAAATCTATTTTTTTAGGATGTCTAAAATCACATAAATAACCGTTAACCCCATTTTGTATATATTCATTCATAGTTGGAGCATTATTTGCAATTATGACTTTACCCATAGCCATTGCTTCCAACAACGGCATTCCTATACCCTCTGTAAATCTTGGAGCGATAAAAATTTCCGAATTTTTAATAACATCCAAAAATTCATCTTGATTATCAAACCAATTAGTAAAAGTAATATTATATTTTTCAATATCATTTTTTGACAGCGATAGTTCTTTATGTGTAGGATCGGCAACTTTATGAATATGAATTTTATCAACATAATTTCCGACTAATTTTTTAACAGTATTAAGGTTAATTTTAGAAACTCTCTGCCAAAGGAATACGGATTTTTTGCAATTTCCGCAGTATTCTTGCGGTTTTGTATAATATTTTATATATTCAGTATCAAAATTATAACCGTTTAAATAATCATAAAGATATTTAGAAAAACATAGAATTTTAAAATCTTTCACTTTTTTCCATTTTTTAAAACCCCAATCTTTTACCCCGTCATACATAGGAATAAAGATTACATTTTTATTTTTAATATTATTCAAAACGAAATCATCAGGTAGAATTTGCCATAGAATAACGGTATCATATTTTTCAAAATCAATAGAAGAATAATCTGGTTTTTGTCCTTTTTTCCAGCTTTCATCAAAAAAGAAATCGATAACAAAATAATCTTTTAAAAATTCTTTAGCAAAAAAATTGCTGGAATTAGTTTTTTTATGATAAGAGTGGTCAATCCATAATAAATTTTTCATACAAAATCTTTCTAAACATAATAATCTAATATAATTTTATCACATAAAATTATATTAGAAATTATATTGTAAAATCAAAAAATTCCGTCATAGCTAAAAAATAAAACTGTAAGTTTTTAATTTATCTTACTTTAATACTTTCGTCCATATATTTGATTAACGGATATATGAAGAATTCAATAATTCGACGTTTACCGATTTTTATTTCATTTGTTGTTGTCATACCAAATTTTATAGATTGTTCTTTACCCTCAACCATAAGAGTTGTATTTTTTGGTTCAATATAAACATCAAAAACAGGCCCCATATGTTCATCCTCAACACTGTTAGCTGAAACTATAGTTACCTCACCATTTAATATACCATATTTTTGGAAGTTGTATGTATCTACCTTAATAGAAACGGGCATACCGGGTTCAACAAAGCCGACATCTTGGTTTAAAACTTTTGCCTTTATTAAAAGCGGAGCATCCTTTGGAACAATTGTCATAATTTTTTCAGCAGGTGAAACAACACCGCCTATTGTATGTACAAAGATAGTATTTACATAACCGCTTATAGGGGCTTTTATTATTTGCTTTTGTTTTTCCAATTGAACTCTTTTGTTTCTTACTTCTGCCAAAGATGCACTTAATGCACCTATTTCATGAGTAAGTTCTGTTGTTTCTTTTACTGCCTCATCATATCTTGCCTGAGGAATAATATCTTTTACTGCTTCAAGACGATTTTTATTTGCAGAGGCAATTGTCAATTTTGAACGGTCAGAAGCCAATTGTTGAATGATTTTTGCTTCTTCTTCTCGGATATTATTTAATTCTAATCCCGGTTCGTGTTCTGCAGGAGCAACTATAGCAACAATTTGTCCCTCATTTACAAAATCACCTTCTTGAACAGTAATTGTTTTAACTACACCTTTATCCAATGATTGAACAAGCTTTTCTTCTCCACCCGGAATAATTTGGCCACGTGCTGTTATTACTATATCCACTTTTCCCAAATACATCCATAGGGCTGCAATAACAATAAATGCAACAATAAGCCAAAAAACAGTATTTCCAATAGGGTTTAGAGGTTCATCTTCTATTTCTGCAAGAATTGGTTTAAATTCATGCGCATCATCTTCTTTTGGTATTATAATATTTTTTATTTTTTCTAATATATTCATATTGTCCCCATAAAATTAAGCTGATTGAGCCATATAAAGTTTTCTGTAATAACCATCGTGTTGAAGAAGTTCTTCATGTGTACCTTTTTCAACAATATTACCGTTATCAAAACATACAATCATATCACAATCCTTTATTGTAGACAGTCTGTGAGCAATGATAATTGTAGTTCTACCTTTAGATATTAAAGCCATATTATCTCTAATTATTCTTTCTGATTCATAATCAAGAGCAGATGTCGCTTCATCAAAAATTAAAATTCTAGGATTAGAAATTAAAGCTCTTGCAATTGCAATTCTTTGTTTTTGACCTCCTGATAAACTTGAACCACGTTCTCCTACTTCTGTATCATAACCCTTTGGAAGTTTAGAAATAAACTCATGTGCTCCGGCAATTTGAGCGGCTTGAACTATACCTTCCATCGGAATATTAGGTCTTGGCAAGGCAATATTATCTTTTATTGTACCAGAGAATAAAAAGTTTTCTTGTAATACAATACCTATATTTGTTCTTAACCAAACAGGATTAATATTTCTAATATCAATACCGTCAATATATATAGTACCTTCTGTCGGATAATACAATCTTTGAATAAGCTTAGTAATAGTAGACTTTCCGCTTCCGCTTCGTCCTACAAAACCAATTTTAGTGCCTGCACTAATATCCAGACTAATATTTTTAAGAACTAAAGGTGCTTCAACATTATATTTAAATGAAAGATTATCAACTTTAATATCACCTTTTACATGGTTTAATGTAATAGCATTACCTGATTGCATTTCAATAGGACTGTTTAAAATATCACCTATACGGTCAACAGCCAATAATGTTTGCTGAAATTCATTCCATAAACCAACAAGACGTAGCATAGGAGCAGAGAATTGTCCTGAAAACATTTGAAAGGCAATTAATTGACCTATTGTAAGTTTGTTTTCTATAACAAGCATAACTCCTACATACAAAATAGCTATTGTCATACCTTTTTGTAGAAAACCACAAATAGAGCCGGTAAAATTACCCATAATGGCAAGGTTAAAACTTGATTTTAAATATTTACCAAGTTTTTCCTCCCATTTTTTGAACATAGAACCCTCAATTGCAAGTGATTTTACAGTCTGAACACCTGTTATAGATTCAACCAAATAAGAGTTTGAATGAGCACCCATTTGGAATTTTTCTTCTAATCTTAAACGCAATTCAGGAGTAATTAAAACATAGATAATTGCTATAATAGCTAAAAATCCGAGTGAAATAAATGTAAGTTTAGGACTATAAACAAACATTATAGCAAGGAAAACAACTGAGAAAAATGCATCAATTAAAACAGAAACGGATTTATTTGTAATAAACTCTCTGATTCTGTCAAGTTCTCTAACCCTTGCGGCAATATTACCAACCTGTCTGTTTTCAAAATATACAAAATACAATCTAAACAAATGTTTAAATAGCTTCGCTCCAAGTTTAGCATCAATTTTATTAGTAGTGTGAATAAAGATGTAATTTCTTGATAAGTTTAGCATTAATTCGAAAATTGCAACAACTATAAATGCAAATGCCAAAACATCAAGAGTAGAAATTGTTCTATTAACAAGAACTTTATCCAAAATAACTTGAGTAAACAAAGGTGTTACAAGTCCAAATAACTGAATAACAAAAGAACCCAAAAGAACTTGTCCGATAATTTTTTTATATTTAAAAATTTCAATAAAAAACCACTTAAATCCGAATTTAACATCAGAATTAAGCATCTTATGACGTATTACAAGCATTTCATCTTTAATTTGTTCTTGTAATTCATCAATATTATGAACTGTAGGTTGGTTTTCAAGCGGTGTAAGCGTTAAAACTTTTTCTTCTTCACGTTTTACAGCCAAAAGAACAATATACGAATCATCCTTTAACTGGATAATTGCAGGAAGCGGGTATCTTTCCGGATAGTCAGCCAATTTAATTTTTTTCTTTTTTACCTTAAACCCTTTGCCTTTGGCAATTCTCATAATTTCTTCCTGAGAAATATCTGCTGTTGATATACCATATTCACGAACAATGCCTCTCATATCAATATTGACATTATTCATTCTTGCAACTATTTCTAATGAAATAAGTCCGGTATTAACATTTTTAGGTTTTTCTTGCGTTTGTTCCTGTTTTTGATTTATATTGTTTTCTTTATTTTCATCCATTATTCATTTCCTAATACTCTGTTGTAAGTATTTGTATTCCTTTCGTAATTGCATCATAAGTTATTCTGTTTTTTTCAAATTCAATTTGCTGTTCTAATATTGACACCATAACATCATTTTCATCAATAGGTGTCATCAACCTTTTAGCAACAAGTCTTTTTGTAGACTTTTCTTTATCTTTAAGATTTGTCAATATTTTATCATTTTCAGCTTTTTGTTGATTTAAATATATTAAATTTGAACGCATAGAAGCCAATTTAGCCATAAATTCCGCCATTGCCTTATCTCTTTCAACATGCAATTGTTGTAGTTCCAATTTAACTTTTCCTATATTAGCCCTATTTTTCATACCATCAAAAAGCATCGTGTTCATGGAAAGACCAACGGTTAAGTTAGATGATTTAATATCCTTAAGACTATCACGATAACTTGTTCCATCAGAACCATACAGATAATATTTAGTGTAAGCGTTTATTTTAGGGTAATTAGTACGTTTTGCAACATATAATTCTAGTTCTTTTTTCTTAATGTAGTTTTCATGAATTTTCCATGTAATTGATTTTGTATAATCTTGAAATGCGTTAGTATCAAAATCAGAAATTTTTATATCAGATACCTTTATATTATCAGTATCATACTTTTCTCCGGTGTAAAACGAAAGCCAATTAATAGATTCTTGTAATATAGAGGATAAATCACTAATCCTTTTTTTTACAATAGAAACTCTTACTAAGGCATCATCATACTCCATTTTAGATAATTCTTTTGCGTTAAATAATCTTGTTTTATATTCAAGCGATTTTTCTTCCAATTTTAAAATCTTTTTGTTAAGTTCAATTTGGTTTTTAGTCATTAATATTTTAGAGTAGGTGTCAACTACATTAAGATTAAGATCTTGATATTTTTGTTTTTTTTCAAGTTCTTTTATACTAACACCCTCTTTAGCAATTTTAAGATTACCGCCTCTAACTCCAAAATCAAAGATGTTATATGATAATGTTAAACCCAATACAGATTGATATCTTGTATACGGATTAATATATGCTTCACCGATAGACATAACGGTTGACTCTTTTTCATTACGAAAATTTTTAGTATACTCAGTACCCATCATAAATACGAGCTTAGGAAAATATTCTGCTCTGGCACCTTTAATTCCTTGTTGAGCAATAAGCACCTGAAAATCAGATATTTTTAAATCATAAGAATGCTCCATTGCCTTTTCTATAACATCATCAAAATCAATTTTAGTTACAAGTTTTACTGTATTTTCTGCATTAGCATCTTCTGATTTAATTTCAGGTTTTGAGTTTTTTTCAATCTTATTTTTTTTGAATAAATGCCTTTTAGGTTTTTCAGGTACAATTACTTCTGATTGATTTTCAGATTAAGCTTTATTAGGCAGAGCAATATCACCAATTGCCAATGCGCTGCTACCTGTCAATTGAATAAAAAAAATAAATAATAATAATATATATCTTATAAAGTTATTTATATTTACGCTATACATACTTCAATAACAATGTTATATCATAAATATATAAAAAGTCCAATTAAAAAGAACTTGCATAAAAACCATAGACAAATTTAACCTGATTTTTACGTACTATTCGTTTAAAATTATATTTTTGATTGATTTTTCCTATACAAACTTATTTTTATTTGATATAATGCCTACAAGTGTGCAGAAAAGTATATAGAGAAATAAAGGTAAATAAAATAATGAAAAAATGCAAAATAACTGTTTTGAAACGTAATTTTGATGAAGAATTAGCTAAAGAATATGGAGTTGATGGTTTAACAGCTTGCCCTATGTTAAAAGAAGGTCAAGTGTTTTATGCGGATTGGGAATGTCCTGACGGATTTTGTAATGAGGCGTGGAAAGCGATTTATCAATACGTATTTACACTTGCACACGGTGGTGCAAAAAAAGAATTATTCTATTATGGTGATTGGATAAAAAAACCGGGAGTTGCCATTTGTTCTTGTAATGATGGTATTCGCCCTGTAATATTTAAAATTGAAGCAAAGGATTAATTATAAATGAGCGAAAAAGAAAAAATGCTAAGTGGTGAATTTTATAATCCATTAGACAGTGAATTAATAAATGAGCGGGTAAAATGCAAACTCTTATGTCAGGAATATAATAATATTCAGTATGATGACATAGAAAAAAGAGAAAAAATCCTTAAACAAATATTAGGTAAAACGAAGGAAAAATTTTTCATAGAACAGCCGTTTATTTGTGATTACGGCTATAATATAGAAATAGGCGAAAATTTTTATTCAAACCATAATCTTGTAATTTTGGATTGTGCAAAAGTTAAATTTGGGGACAATGTATTTATTGCTCCAAACTGCGGATTTTATACAGCAGAACATCCTCTTAATGCTGAAACAAGGAATAAAGGTTCTGAATATGCAAAACCAATAATTATTGGCAATAATGTATGGATTGGTGGAGGTGTTCAAATTTTATCAGGTGTAACTGTAGGAAATAACTCTGTAGTTGCTGCAGGTGCTGTTGTTACAAAAAATGTGCCTGATAACAGTGTTGTTGCCGGAGTACCAGCAAAGGTAATCAAATTTTTACCTTAAAACTTTCTGCTTTTTTACAGACAGATAAAACTTAACAAATTTATTTTAAAATATTAAAAAGTCGGAAGTTAGAAATTCTAACTTCCGACTTTTATATTCACATATTTGTTTATTATAATGATTCTTTATATATTGTTGCAACAGCATCCCTCGTTGCTTTTGTAGGTGCTATACTTAACAATCCGTCTAATGATGGTGTTGTAAAGGCAAGTTCTGTTAACTTTTCAATATCACTTTCCGAAAATCCTTCATCTTTTAATTTGTTTGGCACATCAACGGATTTTAACCATTCATAAACACCTTCTGCTGCAGATTCTGCACTGTTTATATTTTTCACAATTGGCTCTAAAATATAATTCAGAGTTTCTGATTTTGATGAATAAATATTTTTAATAACTGCAGGTAGCAGAATTGCTAAACCTAAACCATGTGAAAAATCCGGTTTCATAGCACTTAAAGGATGTTCCAAAGCATGTGTATAGTGTAATAATCCGTTATCAAAACAAACTCCACCCATTAAAGCCGCATAACAAAGATAATATCTTGCTTCTTTATTATCAGAATTTTGTATTGCTTTTGGTAAATATTTTGCAACTAACTCAATTACTTGTCTTGCAAGTGTAATAGAATAAGGTGATGCAACAGTAGATGTTGCGGCTTCTATCACATGATTAACAGCATCAATTGATACGTATCTTGTTTGTTTAGGTGATAAACCTAACATTAAATCAGAATCGTCAATTGCAAATTCAGGATAAATACAATCATACGCAATAGCCGGTTTATAATTCTTTTCTAAAATTGTAGCTACGGCAAATCTGTTTGTTTCACTTCCTGTTCCATGTGTCAAATTTATTGCAACTATAGGAGCTGCTTTTGTTGGTGTAAACTTAAATGTATATAAACTGCTTCCTGTTTCATTAGGATATTTTAAAAGTATTGCAACAGATTTTCCTGCATCTGTTGGCGAACCGCCTCCTATTGTAATAACAGCTTTTGCACCAAATTCACGAGCAAGTTTTGCAGCTTCATCTATTGCCACTGTTGTTGGATTTGGTGTAACTTTATCGTAGTTAACATATTCAATACTATTTTCTTTTAAAGCTTTTTCAACCACAGCCCAAGCTCCGGTTGATTTATATGCATTCTTTCCTGACATTACAATAACTTTATCAATCCCTCTTTCAAAATAAAGTTTTGCAATATCTTTTATTTTTTGAATAGCACCACAGCCAAAATAAACTGTTGTTCTTGTTCTGATTTCTTTAACTTCATTAATGTTTAAATCGTTTTCCCAATTATTCATAATATTCTCCTTTATTGTATTTTATTTATATTTTCACTGTTTTGAGTAAAATTATCAATCAATTTTTTTGCAATTTTTTGATTATTTATTGTTGCATTACCACCAATACATCCACCCTCACAGCACATTACTTCAATTAGATTGCAGCCGTTTTCGCATTCTCCGCAATCGGCAAATTTCTTTAATTGTTTTATGCTATCTTTATTTAAACCATTTATTATAAATGGTTTAACAACATCCTCATCTTTGAGAGATTTTTTAACTGATTCTGCAACTCCTCCGGAATAACCGAAGTTACGAGCTTGTTTGGAAGCTTCAATCTCATATTTGCTTTCGTCTAATTCCGTAATTTGGATTTTCTTTGCAATAAATAATGCTCCAAGTTCTTCGTAGTTCATAACAAAATCAACATTTTTATTTTCAAATCCCTCTGCACGTTTTGCAACACAAGGACTTACAAAAACAGTTATCGCATCAGGATAGTCTTTTTTCACGATTTCAGCGGTATAAAAAAGAGGAGTTTTTGTATCTGATACATACGGCTTAATTTCAGGAAGATGCTTCTTTATTAATTGATTATAGCCGGCACAGCAAGAAGTTGTCATAAAGTAGCGAATTTCTTCATTAGAATTTTCTTCAGTTTCACCGTAGCCGCCTTCATTTGTCCATTCGGTTAACCACTCACTTTTCTTTTCGTTAACAGCTTTCATTCTTTCCATAAATTCCTTTGCTTCTGTACTTGCGGTAATATCAGCACCTTGAGCAACTTCATAAACATTATCAAAACCTGATTTTATTATTGCAGTTTTTAATTGATATATATTTCCCGGAAATTGTCCTGCTATTGACGGTGCTATCATTGCAATAACTTTTTTATCAGATTTGATTGCCTTTAAAATATCAATAATTTGACTTCTTTCGTGAACGGCTGCAAAAGGGCAGGCCGCAATACATCTACCACAATTTATGCATTTATCATAGTCGATACTTGCAAAGCCGGTTTCATCTTTTTTTATGGCACTCACAGGACAAGAATCCTCACACGGTACAGATATTTTTACAATAGCTTTATACGGGCAAGCATTGACACACATTTGGCATTTTTTACATTTTGTATTATCTATAACCGAACGTCCGTTAACGATAGAAACCGCTCCAAATTTACAGGTAGATTGACATGGTCTTGCAACACAACCCTGACATAAATCTGTTACATAAATTCTGTTTGTTGCGCAACCTTTACAGGCAGCTTGTAAAACTGTTAAATTTTTATCGCTAATTTCTGTTCTTTCCATTGCTCGTTTAGCATAATCTGCAAGTGATACTGTTTCATCGTCTTCTTCTATTGGAAAACCTAAACCTGCAATTGTTCTATCCTTAATAATTGCACGTTCCTTATAAACACAGCATCTGTACGGAACTTCCATTCCCTTTGGGCGCATATCATAAGGTATAAGTCTTGCCTGATGTTCAAAATCATCAGACAAAAAAGCTTTTATTATTCTGACTAAAATTTCTTTTTTTATGTGAATTGCTTGACCTAAATTGTTCATTTACATATTCCTATTGTTTTGCGATTTGTCTTTCTATTTCTTCTAATACTCTTTCAACAGTTGCTTCTGAAACAACTTCATCATTAACTTTTACATAAGGTGCTTTTGAATATTCCCAATTAATAGAACATAATCCTAAACAATTGGAAGCATTAACTTCAACTTCATCTCCGTATTTCTTAGGAATAATGTCGTGTAATTCTTGCAAATTTGCTCCACCCATAACGAAACAGGTAGTTCCTGTACATACTTTTACTGAAATTTTTCCCATTTTTAACTCCTTTATATAAACTGTACTTCAACTTTTTTTAGGTATTTTTCTTCTAAAACTTGCGCTATTTGTTTTATAACATTCTTCCTGATTTCAATTTCAATAGGCAGATTAGGATCATAATGTGCTTTATTCACCTGTGCACCTACCAAAAAATTTATTACATCAGAATCAAGCAAGAAATTCATTAATGTTTTTGCAGCATCATTTTCATATCTTCCGTTTTGTAAGTATTCTAAGGTTTTGGTTAATGTCAATATACCTTCTGTAACTAAATCAACACCTTCCATTTTCAATAATCCCGGAAGTTTTCCTCTGTTAGTAGACATATCTGCTATTACAGGTATATTTAATTCTCTTGAAATTATATTTGCTGTAGTACCTCCGGATATTGCTTTTTTACCTTTAAAATCCATAAATGTTTTGGCATAAAAACTATCTTTTTCTCCGTGAAACGGTGGACCTGTAAATATTAATGATTCTCTGGGATCTCTACAATATATAGATAGAATAGATGTATCATCCTTTAGTTCTCTTTTGGGAGCTATATATTCTATCTGACGAACGAGAAATTCGCTCAAATCTTTTGAAGATATTTCAGGTTCTTGTTCCAATTTATGTAAAATTATTTTTATAAGACCGCTTCGCTCTAAGCCCAGAGGATATTCTTTTGAGCCCATTGCAACTTGTGTTGCACCATCAGAACAAAATATAATTCTATCATACTTTTGTAATTTTATATTATAAACTTTCATTTTTCTGTTTTTAAAATCTTTTGATTGAATTGTTTGAAATTCAGGTTTCAGAACTTCACCATTTCTAATCCAAATAAAGTCAGGATTGCCTTCTTCGACAATTTTAGCTTTACCATTTTCAAAGCAATCTATTGCAGAAAAAGTTGAATAACTTATACCTCTAACTTTGCATACAGGTAATGAGTTCATAATAATTTCACATGATTTTTCTATATCAAAATGACTTTCCATAAATTTTAAAAGCATTGTTGAAGTCATACATGCTAAAATATTTGCCTTGATTCCACTACCAAGTCCATCAGATAAAACTGCAACAACCCTATTCATATTTGGAAATCGGTTTGAAGCGAAAAAATCTCCATAGGCATTTTGATTATATTTCTTTTTTTGAGAACAAGCAATATCTATAAACATTATTTTTTATCCTCTTTTGCATTAGTATTATAACCTTCTGCAATGGAACTTAAAAGCAATTCTGTTTCAACCATGTGTTCGCCTAAAAGACTTGCAATTTCTTGAACTGTTGTAATATTTTTTGTAATAACTTCTCTTGCTTTTTGCGCAATTTTACTTCTATCTATTTCTGATTTTGTAACATCTGAAATAACTGCACCAACAAGTTCGTTATCTTCAATAGTAAAAATACTTATGTCATATACTTTGTCTTCTATTGCATAGTGTTCCTGATGAATTTCTTTACCTGTTTCTAGTGCAGATTTAAAGAGTTCAGGGAACGAAACAATTCTATCAATACATGCTCCTGTCATTCCATCTTGTCTGGATTTAAATATTTCATACATTTCATCACTTAAGAACATGTGTTCAAAAGAATCATTTGCTTCAACAACTTGTAAATCCGAATCAACAATTACAACTGCTGAAGGCATACATCTTAACATTGCTGCAGCTTTTCTGACTGCAATTTTTCTCATATAAGATACACATTGAGATGGTTCAGCATCTCCTGCAATTAAAGCATTAACAAATTCTCGACAACTTGCGTAACCGCACCCTGAGCAATTTAATTCATCTTCTTCAGAGTGTTTACTTATCTTTTTAAGTGCATTTGAAATTTGTTCAAGTGTATATTCAACCTTTTTAACAGGATTAGGAGTATATTCAATTTCTACAACTTTTTTGGGTTCTTTTGGAACGTTATCTCTGTAATGTGTATTAGCATAGATGTCTGATGCTATTAATATTCTTGATTTATCACTTGATAAACAAGGACCGTTTATACAACCACCGGAACAACCTAGTGCCTCAACAAAAATTTTATTCTCAATTTTATCAGGATATATATTTTGTAAGGATTTGTCAAAATCTTCTAAGGAGCTTACTGAAATAAAGGTTACATCATTTTTTTCTATACCAACTTTTTTAATAGTTTCATTCATTCCGCCCTCTAATGGGTATAATGCTCCTTCATAAGAATCTTCAGGAATGAAATGGCAACTATCATCACATTCTATATTTTCAATATCTATAAATTCTTCTTTAGTCCAATAATTTAATTCATCAAAAGTTAATGCTGCCGACATTAAATCAGGATGTTCATCTGCTTCATTCTTTTTGGCTATGCACGGACCTATAAATACAACTCTTATATCTTCACCTAAAACATCTTTCAATAATGCACAGTGTGTAAGGGCAGGAGAAGCCACATTGGTAATATATTTTGCAAAATCTGGCTTATAAAGTCTTACATAATCATCTATAACAGGACATGCAGATGATATAAATAACCCTTTTTTTGAATCATTCAATATTTTTGCAGTTTGTATAGAAACTTCCTGTGCACCGAGAGCGGTTTCAGATACTCCTGCAAATCCAAGTTTTTTTAAAACGGCTATCATTTTTTCTTTTGATATATTATATACACCTGCCCAGCTTGGTGCTAAAGAAACATACACTTTTTTGTTCGTAAGTAATAATGTTTTAACCTTATCAATATCACTTCTTACTTTTTTTGCTCCTGCAGGACAAATTTTTACACAATGTCCGCATGCTATACATTTTTCATTAATTACTGATGCTGAACCTTGTTGAATTCTAATCGCCTTTATATGACAACCTCTTATACATTTATAACAGTCGTTGCATTCATTTTTTAACGTATAGACAGGATATTGTTTTTCCATATTACAGCCCCTTTAATATTTCTTCTAAATCTTGTATTGTAAGTTGCGTATACTCTTTGTTATTAATAATAATTCTAGGTCCAATATCGCACTTGTTTTCACACAAAGATCCTGTTATTGTTATTTCAGTATCAAGATTATTTTCTTCTATATATTGTTTTATAAATTCTAAATTTTCTTGATTACCTTTTGCGAAGCACGCACTTCCCATACAAACCTTAATTTCATTTGTCATTTTTATTTTCTTTTACCTCATCATTATTTGTAAATTGTAAAAAATTTCCTATTAGATTTTCATTCCAAACTTTTATATCTTTTGGTACATCAAGAATACATGGTGTAAAATTCCAAATATACTTAATCCCTGCACCTGCAAGAAAATTAGCAACTCCTTTTGCATATTCTCTTGGAACTGTTAAAATAGCTATATCAACATTTAATCTTTTTGATAAGTTTCCAACTTTTGATATATCAAAAACTTCTTTTCCATTAATAGTCTTGCCTATTTTATTTATATCATTATCAAACATTGCAAGAATATTTAATCCATAGTCTTTAAATGTAGCATATTTTGCAAGTGCGGAACCTAAATTTCCTGCACCAATAACAAAAGCATCCTTTGTTTTTTTAAATCCAAGTTGTTCTTCTATTGATTTTTTCAATTCTTTTACATTATATCCTACACGACATTTTCCAGAATTGTTTAATATCTTCAAATCTTTTCTCACCTGAGAGTCATCAATGTTTAACAATTTTGCTATTTTTGTACTCGATATAAATATTTCATCCTCTCTTAAGTCATCAAGAATAAAATGATATAAAGTTAAACGATTTATAACTTTATCAGTAATACTCATAATTTAAATCTCCATTAATCTTAATAAGAAAGGACAGGGACTTGAATAATAAATCTATTTAAAAAATCAAGTCCCCGAACTTATTTATACAATACCTTCATACGCATTTAAGAAAATTTGTTTGATTTCACTCATAAGCGGATATCTTGGGTTTGCACCTGTACATTGATCGTCAAATGCTCTTTCTACCAATGTGTCAAGATTAGCCATAAACTCATCTTCTTTTACACCAAATTCTCTTATTGATTTTGGCAGATTAATTTCTGTCATAAGGTCATCAACTGCTTTTATTAATAATTCAACCTTTTCATCATCATTTTTTCCGCCCAAGTTCAACTCGTCAGCAATTTGACCGTATTTAGTTTTAGCATTCGGATATTTGTATTGAGGGAAAGTAGCTTGTTTTGTTGGTTTATCAACTGCATTATACTTAATAACTTGTCTTATTAATAAAGCGTTTGCAACTCCATGCGGAATAGAATACATTGCTCCAAGTTTATGAGCCATTGAATGGCATAAACCTAAGAATGAATTTGCAAATGCCATACCAGCAATAGTTGCGGCATAGTGCATTTTTTCTCTTGCAACAGGATCATTGGCTCCTTCGTTATATGAACGTGCTAAGTATCTAAATACTTGTTTTGTTGCTTCTAATGCATGTCCGTTAGTAAAGTTTGTTGCCATACAAGAAACATACGCTTCAAGTGAATGAACTAATGCATCAATTCCTGATGCTGCAGTCAAGCCCTTTGGCATGTGGTCAACAAAATTAGGGTCAACTATTGCCATATTAGGTGTTAAAGCATAATCTGCAATTGCATATTTATAATGAGTTTTTTCATCAGTAATAATAGCAAAAGGTGTAACTTCAGAACCTGTACCTGATGTTGTTGGAATACATACCATTGTAGCTTTTTTACCCAAATCAGGTATTTGACAAATTCTTTTTCTAATATCCATAAATCTCATTGAAATATCCGCAAAATCTGTTTCAGGTTGTTCATATTGCAACCAAATAATTTTAGCAGCATCCATCGGAGAACCTCCGCCTAGCGCAATAATTACATCCGGTTCGTAAGGTTTAACAATTTCCATTGCCTGTTTAATCGTAGCAATTGTAGGATCAGGTTTTACATCAAAAAATACTTCGTGGTCTATACCAATTTCATCAAGAGTTTTTGTAATTGTATCAACTGCTCCTGAATTAAATAAGAAACGATCAGTTACAATAAATGCACGTTTTTTACCTTTAAGCACCTTTAATGCCAAATCAGTTGCACCACGTTTAAAATATACTTTCGGAGGAACTTTGAACCATAACATATTTTCTCTCCTTTCAGCTACGGTTTTGTAGTTTAATAAATGTTCTACACCAATATTACCAGATACTGCATTTCCGCCCCAAGAACCACAACCTAATGATAATGACGGTTCAAGTCTGAAATTATACAAATCTCCAATACCACCTTGTGATGACGGTTGATTAATTAAAATACGGCAAGAAGGCATTTTTTCTGCATAAGTATTAATCCTATCAGATTTTCTTGCATCTGTATAAAGAACAGACGTATGTCCTGCTCCGCCTTTTAATACCAATTCGTATGCCATTTCAGCAGCTTGTTCAAAGTTTTTAGCTTTATACATAGTTAAAATTGGTGATAATTTTTCTCTTGAAAATGGATCTTCCCAATCTAACTTTGCTCTTTCACAAAGAAGAATTTTGGAATCCTCAGGTATTTTAAATCCTGAAAGTTCTGCAATTTTATGAGCCGGCTGTCCAACAATTAAAGGATGAGCTGTTCCTCTTTCCGGATCTATGAACGGTAGATTTATCATTTTCTTCTGTTCATCTTTACTTACAAGATAAGCTCCACGATAAACAAATTCTTTCTTTACTTCTTCATAAATATCTTCTACAACAATTACAGATTGTTCAGAAGCACAAATCATACCATTATCAAATGTTTTTGACATAAGAATTGATGATACCGCCATTTTTATATCAGCAGTTTCATCAATAACTGCAGCCGTATTACCCGGTCCAACACCCAACGCAGGTTTTCCTGATGAATAAGCGGCTTTTACCATTCCAGGACCACCTGTTGCTAATATGCAAGCAACATCAGGATGATGTAACAGAGCATCAGATAATTCCATTGATGGCTCGTCTATCCAGCCGATAATATCCTTTGGTGCTCCAGCTTCAACTGCAGCATTTAAAATTACTTTTGCTGCTTCTATTGTAGATTTTGTTGCACGAGGATGAGGTGAAAATACAATAGCATTTCTTGTTTTTAAGCATATTAAAGATTTAAAAATAGCAGTTGATGTCGGATTTGTTGTAGGAATAATACCTGCAATAATACCGAGCGGTTCTGCTACTGTTTTGATACCATTAATTTTATCCTCATTTATGATTCCGCAGGTTTTCGCATTTTTATGCTTATTGAATATGTATTCAGAAGCGTAGTGATTTTTAATAATTTTATCTTCTAAAACGCCCATGCCTGTGTCCTCAACTGCCATTTTTGCAAGAGGAATTCTCATTTTGTTTGCAGCAGTTGCAGCTGCTTTAAAAATTCTATCCACATCTTCTTGAGAGAATGTTGAATATTCTTTTTGTGCATCTTTTACCCTTTTTAGTAAATTGTTCAAAGCTTCAATGTTGTTTATTAATCCATTATCACTTTGCTTTTGAGTTACTTTTTCTTTTGTTTTTGGCATAAATTATCTCCTTAATTGTGATTAATTTCCTTAATTATTATAATAATACACACAAACGTTTGTGTCAATACTATTATAAATAAAGAACATTAAAGAATTGGAGATTTTTTAAATTTTTACAACTTAAACAGGTATTGTGAATATAATCACAATATAATTTTAATAATTTATAAAACTTGCTATTTTATAGCTAAATTATTGAATTGTATTTAAACGTTAAAATAAAGAAGCCATGTAAATTGTACATGGCTTCTTTATGGAGCGGGAGACGAGGCTCGAATACTAAAATCTTCTTTTTGTATCTTTTAATAATTTTCTGTAATCTATGATATTGTTTAATTTTAGACAATTTAACCTTTAATATCTTTTAGTAATTTTTAGGGTATATTCGTAACGTTAGTCCCCTAATAGTCCCCTTAAAGTAATATTTATAATGGAATTTTCTCAGCTTGCATTTTTATAAAAAATATGTTATAGTGTACATAATGGTACCTGCTAAGCCTCTTAACAATGCTCAAATCTGCAGGTCTTTTTTATTATTGCAAGGGGATAAATTTTGGAAAAAATAAAATATAATAAGCCTGCATTAACTGTGGATAAGCAAATAGAATTGTTAAAATCAAGAGGGTTGATTATTAACAACAAAGATTTTGCAAAAAATATTCTCAGCAACATTTCGTATTATCGTTTATCTGCATATATGAAATTTCATCAAAATGATGATTTATATAAAGATAATACAACTTTTGAAGATATTGTTTACCTATATGATTTTGATAAAGAATTAAAATCCTTAATTTTTGAAAATATAAGAATTATAGAAATAGCATTACGAACAAAAATATGTTTACACATGTGCACAAATTATGGTCCACATTGGTTTTATGATATAGATTGTTATAAAACAGAAAATGATTACGAAAAGACTTTAAAAATTTTAGAAAATGAAAAAGGGTTAAAAAAGGATACTTTTATAAAATATTATTATAAAAAATATTCAGAGCCAGCATTACCACCATTTTGGATGCTTGCAGAAGTGTTATCTATGGGAGATTTATCAAAAATTTTAGATGGTATAAATTTTAAAGATACAAAAGCTATATCAAGAACTATTGCTCCAGGATATTATGTTGCACCAGTTATAACAAATTGGGTTCACGTATTGGCTACAGTAAGAAATATTTGTGCACACCACTCAAGATTATGGAATAGAAAATTAAAAATAAAATTTGAAGAACCTCAAAAAATACCTACTTGGAAAAATAATAGTGTTCCGATAGATAAATTTTACGGTATATATTTTGTGATTTCATTACTATTAGAAAATCATCCATACAATTGTTTTAACCAGCAACTTAATGATCTATTCAAAAGATATAGTAAGATTGATTTTTCTCAAATGGGATTTTCGCAAAACGCAATAACTCAATTCATCTAATATTATAAAACATTAAAATCTAACCCACATTCATTTTTGCATAAAACGCATCCATTTTATTTGCAACTTGTGCCTCTCTGCTTTTTATCAAATGTGAGTAGGTATTTAAAGTTATATTTTTATCTGCGTGTCCCAAGCGACCACTCACGGTTACAATATCTTCACCCTCAGAAATCAACAAACTTGCATTTGTATGTCTGAGTTGATGAAATGTTATTTTAGGCAAGTTATGTCTTTTTAAGAAATTAACAAACCATTTGTAAGGTAAATTTGTACTTATGGCTTTTCCATCATCAAGAACAAATACATAAGGCTCATTATGCCAAGCACTGCCTAGTTTCAACCTCTGTTGTATTTGTTGATTTTTATATTGTTTTAAAAGCTGCATAACCTTATTAGATACTGTTACAATCCTGACTCCAGCCTCGGTTTTTGTTTTATCTTTAATTGTGCCATAACCGACAACATAGTGTCTTTGTTTATTTATGCTTATCTGTGAAGTTTCAAAGTTTACATCTTCCCAGGTTAGACCTGTTAATTCACTTCGTCTCAAGCCTGTATCAATTGCAAGATACACCATTACGACCAATATTAGAGGTTCATTGTTTAATGCGTTTAACATCTCTGAAACCTGTTTATCATCATAATATTTTGCCTTAGGTTTTTGATATTTTTTCATATCAATTCTTTGCATAGGGTTATCTTTTATAACATTCCATTTTACAGCAGTTGATAGTATTGAACGAATTACGCCCATGTGATTACGTATAGTTCTTTCTGATAATGTTTTCGATTTTGAGCAAGTAAACATACTTTTTAAAGATATTTTGTATGTTTTGCATAATTGTTTGGCAATATTGTAATCAGTTGGCATTCCTCTTTTTAATCTTCTGCAAGATTTTAGAGATATGTTAGTGTCATTACTTATTTGTAAAGGAGTATATGGTTTTAGTTTTTCTGCAAGATTTTTATTTGGAATATACTTGTTATCCAATCTTAAATCAGGATCGTGCAAATTTTGATAGAACTGTAATAAATGTGTAGGTTGTAATTTACCCATTTTTATATGCCCCAATGCTGGAAGAATTCTATCATCTAGCTTTTGTCTATAAGCAACAATTGTTGTTGGTGTAAGATTAATTTCTGCATAATCCTTGAACCATTTTTTTGTAAATTCTGCAAACGTTATTTTTTCGCCATCTAGATATATTCAGCTTTTGACTTCCTGCTCAAAAAGAACTAACTGTCTATTAAGTTCTTTCTGTAGCTGTTTTGGTGTTAATTTATCGCTAAATCTTACTGTTTTTCGTTTGCGTAACTTTTTACCATTATTATCATATCCGTTACAAACTACTAATCTGTATGTTGTATCTGAAATTTTTTCTGAATATGCCATAGTTATTCTACCTTTTTATTATCAAATATCACTTTATTTATAAAAATATGCTCTTATTTTCTTGAAATTAAAGAAATATTCAGGAAGTAATAGCTTTTGATCTAATTACTTCCTAATAAAATTTCTAACAGCCATAAAATACGAATTTTACACCATTACTTGCCTTTATAATTCGTCCATAACCTTTTTGTGCAAGATTTTCAAGTACTCATTTTGCCCTATCAGTTGATTTATACTTATTTTCATTTGTTTTAAATAATTTTGTTGGAGAAATATCTTTTATGTTTTTAGTTTTTAAATAACTAATTGCCAAATCTTCAAGAGGATTTGCATCAACTTTGTTATTTATAATATTCAAAAAACAATTTATAAAATAATAACTAACATTAATGGCTTTACGCACTATGTCAGCTGAAATTATAGGGTTTTTATAGTCATAAAACATGTGAATTATTAGAGAAAATCTTGCAACATAATTGGTTTGTTTTTGCAAATAAGATTTAACCAAATCATTTACTTTGCTTGATTTCTTTTTCTCAATTATTTTATTAATGTTTAAAGATTCTTTCAAAATATTTTGTTATGCAATTTGCAGTTTTGTATGTCAGGTATAGAATTTTAGCCAAATTATTTTAAAATATTTTTTATAATGCATATTTACTATAAATAAAGGATTAAAAATCACATAAATGAGTAATAATTAAAGAAGAAGATTTTACGCTAGATTTGATAGGAATATAAAAATGGTTTGTGCAATAGATGCAATACAGCCTGTCGGCTGTTGTAGTTCTGTTAATACAGACTTTTATATTGAACAGGTAAGAAAAAGTTACCGATATAAAAAAGAAATAGCATATTTTAATGAAAACATAAAAAATTGTCCTACTATTTTTCCTGACAGCCTATCTAAAAATTCAAATAATAATAATGAAGAACTAACAAAAAGTAACCATTCAGAAGAAATACAAAATAATGTGGTATTTAAAGAGTCAAAGCAGAATAATATTGACAATAATGTTGATGACTTATTCATGAATTTAATAAATTTAATTAATCAAAGGAAAAATGCCAATTTTAATAATGAGTTGTCTGAAAATTTAAAAAGTAAAAGCTTTGGTCCACCTCTTGGACTTAAAATAGAAAAATTTGATTATTGGGAGTCTTGGGGCATAGCAAGCCAATAAAATTCTAAAATTTAAGACCTATATTTATGTTAATCGTATAATTTCATATTCACCATTATTGTTTTCTGCTAAAACACAGCCGTCACCAAGGTTAAATATATCCCCGTGATCACCACTATATAAAACTTCGCCTTTTTTATTTAGGACTTCTGCTTTAAAATCATGAATTTCTGCGACTGCAATTCCACCTTCAAAATCTCGAGTAAGCCAATATTTTAAAGGTATTACAAGTTCACCTGTTTCGTTTATATACCCTTTCATTTTTCGCTTATTAACGAAGTTCAATACTACATAAAATCCCTCGTTAATAAAAGCATTTATGTAATCAAATTCGTCAGAAAGTTGTTTATTTTTAAAATCTATCAGTATGTACTTATCATTTTGCTTTTTTGCAACAATGGTTTTATCATTACTTACTACCAAACTTTTGTTTTCTATCGGAATAACAAATTTGGCAGTATTATCTATTAGCCCAACGAAGTCATCTTTGGCGATCAAATGATAGTCCGTTAATTCACAAAAATTTTGAAAATCTTCCTCATAATTGTCATATTCAAACGGAACAACAACATTGTTTTTTAAATCTATAAAGCCGTATTTATCATCTTTTTGGGCATAAATAATTTTATTTGCATAGCTCAAATCATCATATATAAATGGAATAATTAAATTATCATTATTGTCAATTATGCCCCACTTACCATTTTTCA
>Ga0256405_10004163_pt1 | contig 27773 bp, 38 predicted proteins | sample RumenRJG_02DNA_FD_189096 | JGI IMG/M metagenome (GOLD analysis project Ga0256405, IMG submission 189096) | Bovine rumen microbial communities from Lethbridge, Alberta, Canada - RJG_02 | ecosystem: Host-associated > Mammals > Digestive system > Stomach > Rumen | place: Canada: Alberta... | reverse complement strand
TACATCACAAATTTTCAGTCCACAATTCTCTACGAAATGCAATAATCATATTTTAAAGAACATAACACCTGCTAAAGGGCGTTTCTTAGCCAAATTTTGCTAAAATAATTTTCGGAAACTCGAGAGAATTAAAAAACCTTTCTTTGGGAGATAATATTTATTTTGCAAATGCTGGAGCATATTCTTCAACAGAATCAAAATCACTATTTTTAAGCAGAGACCTTCCGAGAATTTATTTGCATAAAGATGGTATATTTAGCCTACTTAGAGACAAAACTCATACATATAATTTTAATATATAAATTGTATAGATAAGGATTAACTATGGATAAACTACTACAAATTCTTAAAGAAATTAATAATCAAGTTGATTATGAAAAAGAAGATGATCTTATTAACAATGGAATTTTCAGTTCATTTGATATATTACAGTGCATTAGTTCAATTGAATCTGAGTTTAATATAGAAATACCGTCGAACGAAATTTTGAACGAGAATTTTTCATCAGCTAAATCAATGTATGAAATGATCTCACGAATAAGAAGACTAAAATAATTTTCAAGAACTAATCAGATAAAATAAAATATTATAAATCCCTTAAATATCAAAAGGGGACTATACACAGTCCCCATTTATCCTAAAAAATAGAATCTAACTCTGCAGGAGGCCAGTTTTCCAAACGCATTCCCAAAGACAAACCACGCTCAGCAAGCACATCCTTAATTTCGGTTAAAGACTTCTTACCAAGATTTGGAGTCTTAAGTAACTCAACTTCAGTTTTCTGTACCAAATCACCAATATACTTGATACCTTCTGCTTTAAGACAGTTAGCCGAACGTACGGTTAATTCAAGATCTTCAACAGGACATATCAGTTTTGGATCAATTGAAGGTCTGAAAGATGAATCCTCAGCAGGAGCCACAGAATTTCTGATATCCACGAATGAATTCAACTGATCAGCAAAAATAGTGGCAGCAAGGCTTACCACATTCTTAGGATCAACTGTACCATTGGTTTCGATATCTAAAATTAACTGTTCTTTTTCCTCTGCAAGAGGAGCTGTATGCACAGCCACATTAAGCACAGGACAATAGGAGGCATCAATCAAAAGACGACCAATAAAACGATCCTCAGTACCCTCAACATGAGGACGAGTAACTGATGGCACATACCCTCTGCCACGGGTCACATGCAGATGCATGTTGAGTTCCCTGTTGGCATCAGTGAGATGACAGATAACCTGCTCTGGATTTCTTATCTCCACATTGGCAGGACAGATAATATCACCTGCTGTAACAGGACCAATCCCCTTCTTCTTGATATGCAGAACAGGATCTTCTCTAAGAGTACCCACTGCAGCCACTGCCACTTCCTTTAGATTCAAAAGAATAAGCAGAATATCTTCCTGAATGCCTTCAACCGCACTGTACTCATGAACAACGCCTTCAATTTCAGCAGCAGTGATAGCATATCCTGGAATTGAAGACAGCATTATGCGACGTAGTGCTGTTCCTATAATTTGGGCATAATTAGGCTCAAATGGTTCAAGAATAACACGATTCACATTATGAGCAATTTCGGTTACTTCTTTAATATTTGGCTTGATAGCATCAATAATCTGATCCAAGGTTTAAACCTCGTTTTGTACAGTTAGTATGATGAAGATGGGCGCAAATGCGCCCATGAAAATTATTCAGCAGACTTTGATTCTTCAGCAGAATCTTCAGTTGGCTGTGGACGATCGGTTAACATGATATAAGCAACAGGTGCTTTATCACCATTACGCAGACCGGCCTTAATAATACGGGTGTAACCACCGTTACGGCTTGCTGACAATTTACCGATAACAGTAAATAACTTAGCAACAACAGCATCATCACGTAAACGTGAAAATGCTAAACGACGATTAGCAACAGTATCATTCTTGGCTAAAGTAATGAGAGGCTCTACAAAACGACGTAATTCCTTAGCCTTTGGAACAGTAGTCTTGATAACCTCGAAGGTGATTAATGCCTTTGCTAGGCTACGGTACAAGGCTGCACGATGTGCAGATGTACGACCTAGATGACGGCCACTTAAACGATGACGCATTTTTAATTCCTTCTTAAAAATTATTTGTTTGGTACACGCAGAGATGGTGGAGGCCAGTTAGCCACACGCATTCCCAAAGACAGATTTCTCTGAGCCAGAACATCCTTAATTTCATTTAAGGACTTCTTGCCAAGATTTGGAGTTTTCAACAACTCTACCTCTGTTCTCTGTACCAAATCGCCTATGTACATGATTGACTCCGCTTTGAGGCAGTTAGCAGAACGAACGGTAAGTTCAAGATCATCAACTAACTGCATCAGTATAGGATCTGGCATTGGAGGGGCAGCAGGCGTCATCACACGCTCACTAATCTCTTCCTTATCAACGATGTTTACAAGACTGTCACAGACTAAAGATGAGGCTTTCATCAGGGCAACCTCTGGCGCAATAGTACCATTGGTTTCCATATCGATAACAAGCCTATCCAAATCTGTTCTCTGCTCCACACGTGCTGATTCAACCTCATACACGTAGCGGCGGATAGGACAGTAGTTTGCATCAATCAAAATATCATCATCAGAATCAGCAGGAATATGCTTTTCCGATGTTGCCATAACATAACCACGACCTGAACTGATACGAAGTTTCATAGACAACGAGGCCTTGGCACCTTTTAAAGTGCAAATACGGGCTTCAGGATCTACAAAAGACAGATTCTCAGGACATACAATATCAGATGCATGTACCTCACCCTCACCACGTCTTTCCAAATTGATCCAGACAGGTTTTTCCAAATCCTCTTTTGCGGTAATAGCAAGAGACTTTAGAGTCATCACAATCTCAAAAATAGATTCAATAACATCGTCCTTCTTGCTATTTACATCCTTCACACCGGCTATCTGAAAAGCATCAATAGCTGTTCCAGACAGGGTCTTTAGTAAAATTCCACTTAAGACTACGCCTAAAGTATAACCATAACCACGCTCTAATGGCTCAAGCACTAAACGTGCATGATTAGGACTTATTTCGTTATAGTCAACTGGCTTTGGCTTTAGCAGTTCAACAACAGACACTAGAGATACCCCACAATAAATAAAGCGGTGCTGGCAATGTTGCCGTTATTACTTAGAATACAATTCGATAATCAGAGCTTCCTTAATATCAGATGGTAAATCTGCACGCTCTGGATTGTTCTTATAAGTACCCTTCATATGTTCTTGATCGACATCAATCCAAGTTGGTTTCAGCGCACGCTGACCGCTTAAATCGATAGCAGCCTTGATACGCAACTGCTTCTTGGCCTTCTCGCGAACAGCAATAACATCAGATGGCTGAACCTGATAAGAAGGAATATTTACGATCTGATCGTTAACTGTAATAGCCTTGTGGCTAACCAATTGACGAGCCTCCATACGGGTAGAACCAAAACCCATACGGTATACTACGTTATCTAAACGAGACTCCAGTAACACTAAAAGATTTTCACCAGTGTTGCCAGACATTCTTGATGCTTTTTTGTAATAATTACGGAACTGACGCTCAAGTACACCGTAAATACGACGAACTTTCTGCTTTTCACGTAACTGCATGCCGTAATCAGAAAGGCGAGCCTTATTGGCGCCATGCTGACCTGGTGCATTCTCTAAATTCTTAGTTCTGATTTTAGTAGTAATATCACGAACACCAGACTTTAAAAATAGATCGACACCTTCGCGGCGGCTTAATTTCAGGGCTGGACCTGTATATTTTGCCATTTATCTTTCTCCAGAAATTGAACTTGAGGATTAAACGCGACGCTTTTTAGGTGGGCGACAGCCATTATGAGGGATAGGAGTAACATCAGTGATGTTAGTAATCTTGTATCCCTGTGCATTTAAAGCACGAATTGATGACTCGCGTCCAGGACCTGGGCCTTTAACCAGAACCTCAAGGTTTTTAACACCAAATTCTTTAGCAGATTCACCTGCACGCTCTGCGGCAACCTGTGCTGCATATGGAGTGGATTTACGTGAACCGCGGAAACCAGAACCACCTGCTGTAGCCCAGGATAAAACATTTCCCTGTCTGTCAGAAATGGTGACAATGGTATTATTGAAAGATGCATGGATATGGGCTACACCATCAGCAACCTGCTTTTTGGAGCGTTTGCTTGAGCGAGCCTTGCTGTTATTATCTACCATCTAAGCTCTCCTACTTCTTAATACTCTTACGTGGTCCCTTACGGGTACGTGCATTTGTCTTAGTACGTTGACCGCGAACAGGTAAACCTCTGCGATGACGTAAACCACGATAAGTACCTAAGTCGATTAGGCGCTTGATGTTCATAGAAACTTCTCTGCGAAGATCACCTTCAACGGTGAACTTAGCAACTTCGGCACGAATTTTGTCAATGACTGCTTCGTCTAAATCCTTAAACTTAGTCAATTCATCAACTCCTACGTTTGCCAGGATCTGGCTTGCGCGGGTTGGGCCGATGCCGTAGATTGACTGAAGAGCAATCAAGGCAATTTTTTGATCAGGCACATTAATGCCAGCTATACGGGCCACTATTGATCTCCTAAATATAAGATAGGTCGGTTAAACAAAGGTCGTCGCAAAGCCCGTTAGGATACGCGACAACCGGTATAGTGCACTTTGGCATGTCAGACAAAAACACTAGGATCGCTCCTAGTGTTTTTAGGCTGTATGATTATACAGACTTTGAAGTGAATGTGCAAGAAATTCTTGCACTTTTAAGCATTAGCCCTGACGCTGCTTATGCTTAGGATTAACACAAATGACGCGAACTACACCATTGCGACGTACAATTTTACAGTTGCGGCAAATCTTTTTAACTGAAGCTCCAACTTTCATTTCATATCTCCAATTAACTTTAAACTAACGGCCATAATTCTTTAAGTTAGCCTTACGCATAATGTCGCCATACTGCTGATTCATCATATGACTCTGCAGCTGCGAGACAAAATCCATACAGACCACCACGATAATGAGTAAGGAAGTACCACCAAAATAGAACTGCACATTAAACCAGTTCATCAGTAACTGCGGCACCAGACAAACCAATACCATGTATAAAGAACCACTTAAAGTCAGACGTGTCATCACCTTGTCAATAAATCTGGCTGTCTGCTCACCCGGTCTAATACCAGGAATGAAAGCACCACCTTTTTTCAGATTTTCTGCAACTTCTCTTGGATTGAATACCAGAGCAGTATAGAAGAAAGTAAAGAAAACAATGGCAGCGGCATACAGCAGTTCATACAAAGGCTGACCAGGCTGCAAAAACAGTGAGATATTACTCAGTACATTTGCTACCGCATTATCACCCTGACCAAACCAAGAAACAACAGTACCAGGGAATAGAATAATTGACGAAGCAAAAATTGCTGGAATAACACCTGATAAATTGATCTTTAATGGCAAATTAGAGCGTGGCTGGGAATAAATACGATTACCCATCTGGCGTTTAGCGTATTCGATTACGATCTTACGCTGACCGCGCTCAACGAAAACCACGAAGAAGGTCACAAGGACCACCACTACACCAATCAAAAGCAGAGCAATCGTGGATAAATCACCCTGACGTGACTGTTCAAAGGTTCTGGCCAAAGCAGATGGCAAACCTGCAACAATACCGGCAAAAATGATAAGCGATATACCATTGCCGACACCACGTTCGGTGATCTGTTCACCAAGCCACATTAACAGAACTGTTCCTGTGACAAGACTAACAGTGGTTACAAAATAAAAACCAAAACCAGGATTATCAACAAGTCCCGGCATCATGTTAGGAATACCTGTAGCCATACCAAATGCCTGCAGAGCAGCAAGAAACACCGTGGAAACACGTGTATACTGCGTAATCTTACGCCGGCCTGACTCACCTTCCTTGCGAAGCGCAGCCAGATCTTTGTTAATTACAGCAAGCAGCTGGATAATGATGGATGCAGAAATATATGGCATAATTCCCAATGCTAAAACAGAAGCACGCTCTAAAGCACCTCCTGAGAACATATTGAACATGCCAATAATGGTTCCGCTTTGCGAATCGAAAACACGCTGAAGCACGTCAGCATTCACACCTGGAACCGGTATATAGGAACCAAGTCTGAACATGATTAAAGCAATCACCACAAAGAAAAGACGGGAACGCAATTCACCGTTACCTTTACTCTGCTGTGAAGCCATGTCGCGACTTCTTTCAAAAAGCGATTTTCTAGCCATGCAAAACCTCATTAAGGGGCATTATGCCCCTATACTATTATTATGCCTTAGAAGCCTTTTTGGCAGCCTTCTGCTCAGCAGTCTTCTTGGCAGGTTTTACCTTGCCTACAGCTGCAAGATTATCAAGGCGGGTCTTCTGTTTTAAGGCAGACTTACGTGCAGATTCCTCACGACGTGCCAAAGCCTGCTCTGAGTAGGATGCAACTTCCACAGTTCCACCCTGAGCCTCAATGGCAGCCTTGGCAGCCTTGGTGCAACCAATGCCCTTTAAGGTGATCTTTTTGGTAAAGTTTGGCACTCTGGAGAGTATAACCTTAACATACTTGATCTTTTTAGTGATAAGACGTGCATCGAGCAATGCCTTCATATCAACAACATCGCCTTCAACATGAGCAAGATCGTTTAAAGAAACTTCTGCAGTAACCTCAGCCTTTGGAGACCAAAAACCGAACTTAGGCAGACGGATCTTCATTGGCATCTGACCGCCTTCAAAACCAGGATTCTTGTGAGCACTCTTACGTGCACCAGCACCCTTCACACCGCGGCCGCAGGTTTTGCCCAAACCAGAACCAATACCACGACCTACACGATTGGCAACTTTGTGAGAGCCCTCTGCAGGCTTTAAAGTATTTAGAAACATGGTTTACTCCTCTACCTTCAGCAAGTAGCTAACCTTATTTATCATACCCCGAACAGAAGGAGTGTCCTCTAATTCCACAGTATGACGAATACGGCGTAAGCCTAAACCTTTAACAGTCGCAACATGCTTTGGTTTGCGACCAATAACACTCTTTACAAGAGTAACTTTAACAGTTTTCTTATCTGCCATTTTTTACTCCAGAATATCTTTTACGCTAAGACCACGCTTGGCAGCAATAGCCTCAGGAGTGCGCATTGATGCTAATGCGGCAACAGTGGCTCGTACCACATTGTTAGGATTGGTTGAACCATAGGCCTTAGCAAGCACATTACGTACACCGGCAACTTCAAGTACGGCACGCATAGCACCACCGGCAATAATACCAGTACCTTCTGAGGCAGGCTGCATGTATACCATGGAACCTGAGTGTTCACCCTTAACAGCATGATACAAAGTACCATTGTTTAGCTGAATACCGTTATTAACATTACGGCGAGCCTGTTCAATTGCCTTCTGAATGGCAGCAGGAACTTCGCTGGCCTTACCATAACCATAACCAACACGACCGTTACCATCACCAACTACGGTTAAAGCGGTGAATGAAAAGATACGACCACCCTTTACTACTTTTGCCACACGATTAACTGCAACTAATTTTTCCTGCAGTTCGCCAGCTTGAGTTTCATCTCTGTGTTGCATTTCACACTCCTAGAACTTAAGGCCGGCTTCACGGGCGGCATCAGCCAATGCTGCTACACGACCATGATACTGATAGCCTGATCTGTCAAAAGCTACGGTTTCAACCTTAGCTGCAATTGCACGCTCAGCGACAGCCTTGCCAATTACCTTGGCGGCCTCTATATTACCTGTATATTTAAGATCTTTTACAAGAGCCTTGTCTAAGGTACTTGCAGATGCTAAAACCTTGTTATCCTTAGTAATAATCTGAGCATAGATATGACGTGGTGTACGGGTTACAACCAGTCTTGTTACGCCTAATTCATGCATCTTGGCACGTGATTTAGTAGCACGGCGAATGCGAGCTGCTTTTTTATCAAACATATTATGCCACCCTATTATTTCTTCTTAGCTTCTTTAATGATAATAACTTCATCGGCATAACGAACTCCCTTACCCTTGTATGGTTCTGGAGCACGGAAGGCACGAATCTTAGCGGCGACCTGACCTAACAAAGCCTTATCAAAGCTTTTTAGGATAATGTCAGTCTGTGCTGGACACTCGGCAGTAACACCTTCTGGTAACTCAAAATCAATCGGATGAGAATAACCCAGTACGAGATTTAAAACTTTACCCTTAACAGCAGCACGATAACCCACGCCAACCAGTTTCAAGGCTTTCTCAAAACCTTTATCGAGGCCTACAACCATGTTGTGAAGCAAGGCTCTGGTAGTACCGGATTGCATATTAGAATCAGCAGACTCATCCTTCTGAGCAATCTTTAAAGTACCATTATCAAAAGTTACAGTAACCAATGGGTGAACATTGAGGCACAACTGTCCTTTCTTAGACTTGATAGTAATTTTCTGACCGTCGAGAGCAACTTCGACGCCCTGAGGAACAGCAATAGGTTCCTTAGCAATACGTGACATGTTTCCTCCCTCTCTTATGCGACGTAGCAGATTACTTCGCCGCCCAGGCCGTCCTTACGGGCAGCACGATCGGTCATTAAACCCTTGGATGTGGAAATCACAGCGATACCTAAGCCATTCATAATGCGTGGTAATTCACTGCTTCTCTTGTAAATACGCAGACCAGGACGTGAAACACGCTTGATCATCTCAATTACAGGAGCTCCTTCATAATATTTAAGACCAATTTCCAGAACTTTCTTAACATCGCCATTTTCGGCAACTGAAGAAATATAACCTTCCTTTAAGAGAAGATTGGCAATGGCAACCTTCAGTTTGGATGAAGGCATAGAAACGGACAGTTTGCCAGAAGCCTGGCCGTTACGAATGCGGGTTAAAAAATCCGCAATAGGATCTTGCATCATTGTTAATTCTCCTCTTACCAGCTAGCCTTATGCAGACCAGGGATTTCGCCACGCATCATATGCTCACGCAATTTAATTCTGGACAATCCGAATTTACGTAAATAACCGTGTGGACGGCCAGTCTCACTGCAACGATTACGTTGACGTGATGGACTTGAGTCACGTGGCAGTCTTGATAAAGCCTGAACTGCTGCAAAACGCTCCTCATCAGAAGAAGAAACACTTGAAATAATCTTTTTGAGTTCTTCGCGCTTAGTGCGATATTTTTCAGCAAGGCGCTTTCTCTTAAGATCTCTATAAATCATTGAAGTTTTAGCCATGTGTTATCCTCGAATTACTTAGTGGCCTGAGTACGGAATGGGAAATTGAAGGCCTCAAGTAAAGCTCTGCCTTCTTCATCAGTCTTAGCACTAGTTGTGATAGTAATATCAAGACCACGTACTGCATCGACCTTATCAAAATCAATCTCAGGGAAAATGATCTGCTCACGTACACCCATTGAATAATTTCCCCTGCCATCAAATGATTTAGCAGATAAACCACGGAAATCACGGATACGTGGAATAGCAATCACAATTAAACGCTCGAGGAATTCCCACATACGCTCACCGCGCAGGGTAACTTTACAACCGATTGGATATCCCTCACGAATATGGAAGCCCGCTACGGATTTGCGAACTTTGGTGATTAGTGGCTTCTGACCTGCAATTGCAGTCATGTCACGTGCTGCATTCTCAAGAACTTTCTTGTCGGCAACAGCCTCACCTACACCCATATTCAGGGTGATCTTCTCAATCCGAGGGACTTGCATGATAGTCTTGTAACCAAATTTCTGAGTTAAGGCTTTGATTACTTCCTGCTTGTATAAATCATGCAGTTTCGCCATCGTTATTCTCCTTTAAAAAATTACTTGGCTGAAGTTGAGATAGTCTTATTGTTGGATTTGAAGAAACGAACCTTCTTGCCGTCTTCTTCTCTAAAGCCAACACGATCTGCTTTCTTTGTATCTGGGTTATAGATTGCAACGTTTGACACATCAATAGGTGCAATAACATCCACAATTCCACCCTGTATACCAAGAGTTGGGTTCTTTTTCTGGTGTTTTTTCTTGACATTAATGCCTTCGACAAACACCTTGTGCTCACTTGTTAGGACTTTGGTAACTTTACCAGTTTTGCCTTTGTCTTTACCAGTGATGACGATCACTTCGTCGTTGGTGCGAATTTTCGCTGCCATAATTAGTTACTCCCGAAATAAAATTAGATTACTTCTGGAGCTAAAGATACAATCTTCATAAACTGCTCGGAACGAAGTTCACGAGTAACAGGTCCGAAGATACGAGTACCAATAGGCTCATGTTGAGCAGTCAATAAAACTGCTGCGTTTGAATCAAAGCGAACCACTGAACCATCAGTTCTACGAACACCTTTTTTGGTGCGTACAACTACAGCATCAAGGACATCGCCTTTCTTAACTTTGCCGCGTGGAATAGCGTCTTTTACAGACACTTTAATAATGTCGCCTATGCTTGCATACCGGCGGTGGGAACCACCTAAAACCTTAATACACATAACAGCACGAGCGCCAGAGTTATCGGCTACGTCAAGCATGCTCTGCATCTGGATCATTTCTAAATGCTCCGTTAAAAACAAATAACAACCACTTTCTATTCCAAAAATAGAAAGGCGCTAAAATATACCACAAAAAAAAAGAGACCGCAAGCACAAAAATGCCTGCGGTCTAATTTTTTACCTTTGATTAGGCGTTAACAGCCTTCTCCACAACACTGACCAGTTTCCAGGCTATTGTCTTAGAAACAGGACGGCATTCGCAGATTTCTACAAGATCACCAACGTGAGCGAGATTCTCAGCGTCAGATACATGCAATTTGGTAGTACGGGTAAGGATCTTACCGTATACAGGATGAGCCACACGACGCTCAACTGCTACTACACATGCCTTCTGCATCTTATCACTGACAACACGACCGCGTAAGGAACGAGCAATTTTTTCAGCCATTTATGTCTTCCTCTACTTTGCACTTTCTGATTTTATTTTCTCAGAAAGAATAGTGTTAACACGTGCGATATCGCGACGCACCTTACGTACGTTATCAGTCTGTGTCAAAGTGCCACTCTTTAACTGAAAACGTAAGTTAAATTCCTCACGCTGAAGATTAGAAAGTTCAGTTTTTAAGTCTTCAACGGACTTATTGCGTAAATCGTTTGCTTGCATTAGATCACCTGCTTACGAACGAAGGTAGTAGTAACTGAAAGTTTAGCGGCAGCAAGACGAAAAGCCTCACGAGCAACATCCTCAGAAATACCACCAATCTCGAAAAGTACACGACCAGGCTGAATTGGTGCAACCCAGTACTCAACAGTACCTTTACCTTTACCCATACGAACACCCAGTGCTTTCTGAGTGATTGGCTTATCTGGAAACACACGGATCCAGACTTTACCTTCACGCTTCATTTCACGAGTGAATGCACGACGTGCGGCCTCAATCTCCCTGGCAGTAATCTGACCACGGGAAGTAGCCTTTAGACCAAACTCACCGAATGACACGATGGAACCGGCATGAGCCAGACCCTCATTACGGCCTTTTTGAGTCTTACGATATTTTGTACGTTTTGGTTGTAACATTTAACTTTCTCCGTTACTCAGAAGCCTTTACTTCTTCAGTCTTCTTTGCACCACGGCGACCACGACCAGGACGAGCCTGATTGTCGTCACGACGGCGACCGCGACCTTGAGGAGCAGCATTGTTATTGCGATTTTCTGTATCTTCAGTGGTTAAAGGCAGTTCACCTAAAACCTCGCCTTTGAAGATCCAAACCTTAACACCAATAACACCGTAGGTGGTAACAGCCTCAGATAGAGCATAATCAATATCAGCTCTTAAAGTATGCAGAGGAACACGTCCCTCTCTTAACCACTCAGAACGGGCAATTTCTGCACCGCCCAGACGGCCTGAGACTTCAACCTTAATACCCTTAGCACCTGCTCTCATTGCACTCTGAATTGCTTTCTTCATAGCACGACGGAACATTACACGGCGCTCTAACTGGGAGGCAATTGAATCGGCAACCAGTTTAGCATCAAGATCAGGTTTACGAATTTCGCTGATAAATACCTGTGCAGGAACACCGGCTATAGCAGAAATCTTCTGACGCAATGTCTCGACATCCTCACCTTTCTTACCGATAACAATACCAGGACGAGCAGTGCAGATGGTTACACGAATGCTTTTGGCTGGACGATCAATTACGATCTTAGATACAAATGCATTCTTAAGTTCTTTAGTTAAATACTTACGAACTTCTGCATCACTCCTAATATTAGCGGAGAACTGTGCAGTAGATGCATACCAAACTGATGAATACTGTCTAGTTATGCCAAGACGGATCCCGTTTGGATTAATTTTCTGACCCATACTTACTCCTAACGCTCAGCAACAACAACAGTAATGTGAGAGGTACGCTTTACAATACGATCAGCACGACCTTTGGCACGTGGCATGATACGTTTTAAAGATGGACCTTCATCAACCAGAATCTCTGATACAAATAAGTCATCAATATCAGAGGAATTATTGTGCTCTGCATTTGCGATTGCAGAAAGCAGAACCTTACGGATTAAAGCGGCAGCCTTTCTTGGGCTAAACTGCAGCAAATCCAAAGCCTTCTGAACAGGTAAACCGCGAACTTGATCTGCTACCAAGCGAGTTTTCTGAGCAGAAGAACGAGCATATTTATGAATTGCTTTAACTTCCATTCCTATAAACCTCAATTAAGCCTTAGCATCAGAAGCGGTATGACCTTTAAAGGTACGAGTTGGAGCAAACTCACCCAACTTGTGACCAACCATTTCGTCAGAGACGAATACAGGTACGTGTTGACGACCGTTATGCACAGCGATGGTCATTCCAATCATCTGTGGAATGATAACTGAACGGCGTGACCAGGTCTTGATTGTTTTTTTGTCACCAGACTCAAGAACCTTTAGTACCTTCTTTAACAAGGACGCATCAATAAATGGACCTTTTTTCAAAGAACGTGGCATGTTATATCCTCGCTACAAATTAACGGTGATGAACAATGTACTTATCAGTACGTTTGTTCTTGCGGGTCTTGTAACCCTTACATGGAGTACCCCATGGGGAACGTGGCTGAATGCCCTTGTTACGTCCCTCACCACCACCATGTGGATGGTCGATTGGGTTCATAGACATACCACGAACGGTTGGACGGATACCGCGCCAACGGTTTGCACCAGCCTTACCCAACTGAGTAAGCATGTGCTCTCCATTACCAACTTCACCAATGGTAGCCTTACCTTCGGCTAAAACCTTACGCATTTCACCAGAACGCATACGTAATGTCACATAGGCACCCTCACGTGCAACGATGTCACAGTAACAGCCTGCAGAACGAGCAAAAGTTGCACCTGCACCTGGATGAAGTTCAACAGCATGAACTGAAGTACCAAGTGGAATATTGCGCATTGGAAGTGCATTTCCTACCTTGATAGGTGCATCAATACCAGATACCACAACATCACCTACTTTCAGTCCCTTTGGTGCCAGAATATAGCTGCGGTTACCATCCCTATAACAGATAAGAGCAATGTGAGCAGAACGATTTGGGTCGTATTCAATACGCTCAACCTTAGCCTCAACACCATCCTTCTGACGTTTAAAATCAATCAGACGATAACGCTGCTTATGACCGCCACCGATATGACGAGTGGAAATATGACCATAATTATCACGTCCACCAGTCTTACGTTTTTCAACAGTAAGTGAACGCTCTGGACCACCTTTCCACAGGCCTTCTGTCTTAACCTGAACCACATGACGACGTGAAGGAGTGGTTGGCTTTGCTTTGATGATTGCCATTATTCATTCTCCTTGTTAGCCTGAGTAGCGGAGGACTCTAAATCAAGAACATTGCCTTCTGAAAGAGTGACATAAGCCTTCTTCCAGTCAGAACGTCTGCCGATACCGTGTGCAGTACGACGTGTTTTGCCCTGAAAATTAAGAGTACGAACACTTCCGACTTTAACATCGAAAATCTTCTCAACTGCTGCCTTAATTTCATCCTTAGAGGCGTCTTTTAATACCTTAAATACGATAGTATTATTTTTCTCAGCCTGACCTGTGCTCTTCTCAGATACAACAGGGGTGCGAAGAATATCATATAAACGTGAGTCAGACATTATTTAAGCAACTCCTCTACCTTCTTCACAGCAGCACTAGTCATCAGCACCTTCTCATATCCAACTAAGTTTACTGGATTAAACTCAGATGTACCTGGCTGACAAACTTCAACTCTGTACAGATTGCGTGATGCTAAAAACAGATTCTGCTCAAAAGCATCAGTAACGATAAGAACCTGCTTTAAGCCTAAGTCTTTCAACTTATTTACTAATGACTTAGTCTTGTGGTCTTCGACTTTAAAATCATCAACCACAAGCAAGCGATCCTGACGAACTAACTCAGATAAAATGCTGCGCATTGCAACACGGTACATCTTACGATTGACCTTCTGAGTCCAATCCTGTGGCTTTGCAGCAAATATGGTACCACCTGAACGCCATAAAGGTGAACGAGATGAACCAGCACGAGCACGACCTGTACCCTTCTGACGGAAAGGTTTCTTACCACCACCAGATACCTCAGAACGAGTTTTCTGAGCTTTAGTACCGGCGCGTGCAGTGCTCAGGTATGAAACAACAACCTGATGCACTAATGGCTCATTAAACTCACGGCCAAAAGTGTTCTCAGACACTTCCAACTGCTTGTCTGCGCCAACTAACTTTAATTCCATGATTCTATTACCTCGGGTTAAGCCTTAAGACTTGGTCTTACAATCACGTCGCCATTGTTGGCACCAGGAACAGCACCCTTGACGAGTAATAAATTACGCTCAGCATCAATACGAACTAAATCAAGGCTCTGTACTGTAACTTTCTCTGAGCCCATATGACCAACCATCTTCTTGCCCTTGAAAACTCTACCTGGAGTTTGGTTCTGACCAGTAGAACCTGGTACACGATGGGAACGTGAGTTGCCGTGTGTATAATCCTGATGTAAGAAGTTATAACGCTTGATAGTACCAGCGGTACCTTTACCTTTGGACTGACCAGTAACATCAACTTTCTTTACATCTTTTAAGGCATCAACTTTGATTTCATCACCAACTTTATAGGAAGCCAACTCCTCATCAGTTAAACGAAACTCCCATAAGCCACGGCCTGCCTGAACGCCTGACTTAGAAAAATGACCAATTTCAGCCTTGGTCATACGACTAGGCTTGCGTTCACCAGTTGTGATCTGAATGGCGGTATAGCCATCAGTATCATTATTTTTAATTTGGGTTACGCGATTTGCTTCAACTTGGATAACTGTTACAGGAACAGATTTACCGTTTTCATTAAATACACGGGTCATACCAAGTTTGCGGCCTACTAAACCGATTGACATTGTAATTTCCCCTTTTAACGAAGACTAATCTGAACATCCACACCAGCTGCAAGATCTAAACGCATGAGTGCATCTACAGTCTTTTCAGTTGGCTCCACGATATCAACCAATCTCTTGTGAGTACGGATTTCATACTGATCACGAGCATCTTTGTTAACATGAGGAGAGATAAGGACAGTGTAACGCTCCTTACGTGTAGGGAGCGGGATAGGACCACGAACCTGTGCACCGGTACGCTTAGCGGTTTCAACGATTTCAGCTGTTGAATGGTCAATCAGTCTGTGATCGTATGCTTTAAGACGGATCCTGATTCTTTGATTCTGCATTGCAGACTCCATTATATAAAAAAGAACACGTAAACACCTGCCTTCTCATTACGAGAGGAAGTGCTACATTCTACCAATTTCTCCCAAAATCAGGGAGAGTACCCTCAGCCGCATCACAAATGAAGTAGGGCTGGACCTGTTACAATCACAATCTAGCGCATAACAAAGCGATAGTATTTTACATCAATTTTGATAAAGGTCAAGATTTTTTTTTGAATCTTGTTGATCTAATCTCCATCAAATGAAGACATCAAATTAGCCACACCCGTTTCTGGTTTATGCTATGATCGAGTAAGGCGGTTTTTACTCTTGCCCTCACACCACTTATCCTAAATCGTGATAACACCATCGTACGTGCGATTCTGCATACGTCGATTCTAACCTAATTTCAGTCAGTTCCCTATATTAGAACTGACTTTCAGCCATCCATTAAGAATCAAACTTGAAATTTCATAAATAAGGCTATACTAATTTGCGCAAAAAAAGTAAACCACAGTACTTTTGAATGTTTGAATACTTACTGTTCTGTTTTAGGCTACTGTGAATAGCAATTACCCGCAAGTTTTCTGCTTCTACGCTGATAACTGAAATCTAGATTATGCTAGAATATGCAAGAATGTGACAACATGTTTAGTTTGCTGATAGAGATAATAATTTTCTCTTCCTCAATGACGAGACTTAACTCTTTTTTCTACAAAAAAATATGTGGTACTCAAGTTAAGATTTTTGATATATATTTGAAATTCGTGATTCATGTCTGTTGATAATTTTTATCTGCCCGATAATTACGGTAAAGATACGCCTAAAAAAGAACTTTCTCTGCCCATAAATTCCAATGGTTTAGTTCTGCACTGTTGCTGTGCTCCCTGTTGCACCGCACTGGTTGAATGTCTTCTCTATCATCATATTAAACCACTGCTATTTTTTTTTAATCCTAATATCTACCCTGAAACCGAATATCAAAAAAGGCTCCATGAGTGGATCCGCTTTTGTGATTTATTAGAACTAAAATATGTAATCGGTGATTATGACCATGTAAATTGGCTAAAGAAAATAAAGGGTCTTGAAAAAGAGCCCGAACGCGGAGAACGCTGTCTTCAGTGTTTTACAGTAAGACTTGAAGCAACTGCACTTTTGGCCTTAAGTCTTAACATCAACACCTTTACTACCACTTTAGGAACCTCGCGCTGGAAATGTAAGCCGCAGATAGATGCTGCAGGTCAGGCAGTTGAAAAAAAATATAGCAAAATCTGTTACTGGGATCAGGACTGGCGTAAAGGCGGTTTAATTACAAGACGCAACGAACTGGTGAAAGAAATCAATTTCTATAACCAAAAGTATTGTGGATGTGAATTTTCCATGTCACGTCTTAAAATGACTAAACTCCATATTGCTCACGATATTTAAGCATATCAGGGAGATGCTCACGTAACTTATCATCCGACTCAATATACTTTATAAGATCCAAAAAAGTTACAATAGGGATCACTCTAATCCCCAAAGATTTTTGTATCTCATCAAGAGCCCCAGTCTCCCCTTGCCCTTTTTCCATACGATCAAGAGCAATTACCGCTGTTGCAAAGTGTGCCCCGTGATCTTTTATAATCTCATAAGACTCACGCATGGCAGTACCGGCCGTAATCACATCATCAATGAGCATAACTTCTCCTAAAAGCGGGGAGCCTACAAGATTTCCGCCCTCACCGTGGTCTTTTGCCTCCTTGCGGTTAAAACACCAGGGAGCCGTTACCTGATGATCTAAGGAAAGAGCCATAGCGGTAGCGCAAACTAAAGGGATCCCCTTATATGCAGGGCCAAACAGCACATCAAATTTTATCCCTGATGAAACAATAGCCTGTGCATAACATGAACCTAAAAGAACCAGATCTTCACCTGAATTAAAGCAACCTGCATTAAAAAAATAGGGACTTACACGTCCTGACTTTAAAACAAAACTACCAAATTTCAACACCCCTTTTTTTAACGAAAGTTCGATGAATTTACGCTGATAAGTCTGCATTATGGCCTCGCTCCCTAATCACGCTAAAAAAGGAAAAATACAGTATTGCACTCTAACAAAATTTTTATAGCAACACAAAATATCATATCTTAACTAAGGTTAATATACTATACTCCTGTATTATTAAACAGTATTAGGTTTTACCTTCTAAAAGAGACATTACAAACTGATAGAGACTAGAAAAAATGCAATTAAAAAGTATGACAGGTTCTGCCAATATGGTAATCAATACAGATATTATGTCCTTAAATTTGGATATATCTTCCGTTAACGGCAGATTTTTAGAGCTATATCTAAAATTGCCTGACGAACTAAGACACCTAGAATCCAAGTTAAAAGCTCTGTGTCACGATAGATTAACTAGAGGAAAAATCGATATTTTTATTTCCATGTCCTTAAACGCATCACAGTCGCTGCAGCTAGATAAGGATGAATTGCAGGCTCTGACCAAAGCCCTTAATGAAATTAAAGAACTTCTTCCTCAATCCTCAGTAAATGCCTTTGAAATTCTCAATTACCCAGGAGTCATCAAACAACCGCTGAATATAAAAGAAATAATTGATAATGAAGTTATAAGTAATTTTATGAAGGCGCTCGATACTCTTGTGATAACACGTGAAAATGAAGGAGAAAGACTCAAAGCCCTGCTCTTTACCCTTCTAGATAAATTTGAAAAATTACTGTCACCTATCAGCGAACATCTGGACTCACTTGTGATTATAGAAAGAGAGAGGATTTTAAGTAAAATCAGTAAATATAAAACCGAGATTGAATTCGATGACAACAGAGTGGCTCAAGAAATTGCGCTAAATGCCCAGCATGCTGATATCAGGGAAGAGTATGACCGTCTTACCTCTCATATCAAGGAAGTTCGGGAAATTCTCACTAAAGGCGGAATCTGTGGTAAACGGCTTGATTTTATGATGCAGGAATTTAATCGTGAATGCAATACGTTAGCCTCCAAAGCCACCAATCTTGACATAACCAAACTGGCGGTGGAACTGAAAGTCCTTACTGAACAGATGCGGGAACAAGTACAAAATATTGAATAATCCCTTTCACACCTAATAATAGTTAGATACACTCAAAGTTCTGACGCATTGCAAAAGATTGGCAAAGACAACCGGAATACCGCGCTCTCCTTTTTTTTGTATGGCGTCTATCAATAGTAGCGCCATCCCTGGTTTAGACTTTCTTTTGATAGCCATATCGATAATTCTGTCAACATTAAGCCCTTTTATCTTTTGCTGAGCGTGCGCATTTGAAAGTCCGGCGGCATTATAAAAAACCCGATCATATCCTTGGTAGTAAAAATAATGTTCAATATCCTTCTGCGGAATCACGCTAAGATATTTATTTTTTTTCTTGCCTTTTAAAAACTCAGCGGTAATTTCAGCATATTTTCTTCCGGCCTCATCTCCGTCCGTAAGCACATGAAAACCAATTCCCAATTGTGTGGCAAGTTTCATGAGTGGCTTTAATCCGCATTGGGCAAACTCAATAATTCTGATACCTTCACAGGCTAAGGAAATTCCGAGAATCGAGGCAATCTGGTTGATGATCCACACCTCGGTTTCACCTTCCACCAAAATCCAGGTCCTTGCAAAAAAAACCATCGGACGATTCACTCTGACATGAAAAGCAATTCTTCTTAAATCATCATTGGACAGATAATTGTTTTCCGAGGTAATTTTATAGCACACCGTATCATAAAGCTTACGATGCAGCCGTCTTAATGAAAGTAGTGAAACTGCAGATAACAGATCGCCACTGTTGGTAGTAACAATTTTCTGCGTATCAGTAACCGTAAGAATTGACCAAAAAGACAGAAGTAAAGAAGGATGAAAACGAGATTCAATATCCTCTAGTATCAAGATCGGTTTGGCGTATTTATCAATTAGTCGGTCACCCTTTGACATAAAGATAGACGAGGCAATATATGAAAGAATAACCTTTGAACGGGTTAATCCCGGCACACTTAGCATTCTTTTGATGGATGAGAGTGATTCAAGAGAAATGGGACTTTTTACAATATCATCAATATTCTTTGAATTCTTCGGCTGCAGTTCGCTGTTTTCTTGCAGCGCATATCCTGCAAAATATTTATCAAGATAAGCAGAAAAGACATGCATCATGGCATTGAGTTTATCCGAAGACATATCCTGATCATTAAAGAGCAGCGAAGATAATTCTTCGATTTTAGGCTCAGTAACCTTTCCTCGTTTTTCGCTTCGTGTTACATCCATACGACTGTCACGCAGACGTAAAACTGGATTCAGTCTTATGATGGTGTAAAAGGCCTTTTCGTAATCCTTGCCATGTTTAAAAGGGAAATTTTGTTTATTAACAAGATTATGAATAGTGATAAAGTCCTGCTGTCTTTCATTGTAGAAGGCTACAATCTGCCAGTGAATGGTATAGACACCATCATCATCAAAATACCAGTAAGGTTTTAAAATCTCGCTGTTCTCAGCATAACCAGCAACCACATGCTCCTTAAAATAAAGATCGATATGAATATGCTTATCAGTCTTTTTGAAAACCTCACTGCCCTTATTGAACTTATAGGTTTTAAAAAAAGCATCGAAATCTTCAAAAAAATGATTGGTATGGATATCAAAAGAATTAGCCAGTTCTCCTTCTTCTCCATGCTCAGTTTTTTCAGCATCAACCTTCATGCTATCTTTAGGATTTGGACTGACTCTTCCGCCATTCTCAACAGCCAGGGGGCTGTCAAATGAGAGTTTTTTTCTTGAGGTCACCCTTTCGACGAGATTTTCCATCTGAAAGGTTTCAGGTCTCTTTATTTCTACAGGCACATAAAGATCACTCTGCGCAAAGCGACACAGAGTTTCGCCGCGCCCTAAAACCATCCACAAGGCACGTAGCAGTGAAGTCTTACCCCAGTGGTTTTCTCCGATAAGAACAGTATCCGTATCTTCAAAAGTGATGTCTAATTTTCTTATACCACGAAAATTCTCAATCTTTATTCTGTCAAGATACATATGATTTCACAATATCTTTGGTGTTAATTATCGTTAATTACACTCTATGCCAGGTGGTACCGTGAGGACCATCCTCAAGCTCAACATGCAGAGCCTTCAACCTATCTCGAGCGGCATCGGCCCGCGCCCAGTCTTTAGAAAGTCGTGCTTCATTGCGCTCTTTGATTAGATTTTCGATTTCTAAAGTATCATCATCACAGGCACCTGTAGTCAAAAAAACATTTGGATCTTGTTCCAAAATTCCAAGAACAGAAGAGAGCTGCTTTAATCTGCCTGCGAATACAGTCCCCTTATCAGGACCTTCCTTATTGATTCTTTTCACCAAATCAAAGAGCACAGAAATAGCTCCAGGGGTATTGAAATCATCATCCATATACTCTTTGAATTTCAGAGTATATTCGTCATCGTCCTCATGAGGCGTAACAGGATTACAGTCTCTTAGGGCAGTGTAAAAACGGTTCAGTGCAGCTCTGGCTTTATCAAGATTTTCCTTAGAATAATTAAGAGGACTGCGGTACTGTCCTGAGAGTAAGAAATACCTTACAGTTTCAGCATCATATTCCTTTAAAACATCTCTTATGGTGAAGAAATTATTTAAGGATTTTGACATTTTCTCCTCGTTAATCATGACCATTCCCGAATGCATCCAGTAATGAACATAGCCAGTCTGATGGGCACAGCAACTTTGTGCAATTTCATTTTCATGATGAGGAAAAATAAGATCAGACCCACCGCCATGAATATCAAACTCCTTGCCAAGATATTTGCAATTCATAGCCGAACATTCAATATGCCACCCCGGTCTGCCTGCACCCCATGGCGAATCAAAGGCAGGTTCCCCAGGTTTAGACATTTTCCATAACACAAAATCCAAAGGATTATGCTTGGTCTTGGCAACTTCAATACGTGCGCCTGCCTGAAGTTCATCAAGTTTTTGTCCGGAAAGACGTCCATAATCCTTAAAAGAGTTAATATCAAAGACCACATCCCCGTTTTCTGAAACATAGGCGTGCTTTGTCTCAATAAGTCTTTCTACAAGAGCAATGATTTCACTGATATTGTCAGTAGCCTTAGGTTCAAAATCGGGACGCTGGATATTCAAGGCATCAAAATCCTTATGCATTTCAATAATGAACTGCTCAGCTAATTCCTTGGCAGGAATATTTCTTTCATGGGCTCGTTTGATAATTTTATCGTCGATATCAGTAATATTTCTGACATAGGTGACATCATATCCAAGGTAACGCAGATACCTGACGATAACATCAAAATTGACGAAAGTCCGCGCATGTCCGATATGACAGAGATCATACACGGTAACACCACAGACATACATACCTATTTTATTAGGTTTTAAGGGGATAAAATCCTGTTTTTTTCGGGTAAGAGTATTGTAAATTTTTAACATTTTGATTACTTTTTGGTGGAGCTATTGCCTTTTTAAGTACAATATTTATGAAATTACATTGGTTATAAGAAGTTTAGCAGAAATTCTGGTGAAAAGCTGACTTAGTAAAAAGCACTCAAGAATAAATCTGAAGATTCAGTCCTATCTTACCGAAAATTTAAAGCAATTTGTCTCACATTCAAATATTTAAAAACACACAAAATCATAGTAAAATTGGGAAGTTTTATAACATCCTACTTTTCTAATTAACCATATTTCTAAAAGAGACAAAGATGATTACTTTAAAAACCAATCTCGGCGATATCGTCATTGAACTTGATTACGACAAAGCCCCAGTTACTGCCAAAAACTTTGAAGACTATATCAAATCAGGTTTCTACAAAGGAACAATTTTTCACAGAGTCATTAAAGGCTTTATGATTCAAGGGGGAGGTCTTACCAAGGACATGACTGAAAAACAAACCAATGCCCCTATAAAAAATGAGGCCGACAATGGTCTTAAAAATGAGTGTGGAACTATTGCCATGGCCAGAACCCAGGATCCTCATTCTGCTTCTGCCCAGTTTTTCATCAATACTGTAAATAATGGTTTTTTAAACTTTAAGTCTAAAGATATAAACGGCTATGGATACTGCGTCTTCGGTAAGGTCATATCTGGAATGGATGTCGTAGACAAGATTGAAGGCGTAAAAACCACTACAGTGTCGTATTATCAGGATGTTCCAGCAGAAACCATCGAAATTCTTGAAACAAAGTTTGAAGACTAGTTTTCACTTGAAGAGATCAACATGGCAACTTTTATAATAGCAGATCTGCATCTATCAGAGTCAAAACCGATCCTAACCAATGCCTTATCCAACTTTTATGAAAGAAACACGATTTTAAACGACAAAGTCATTATTGCCGGAGATATGTTTGATTTCTTTGTGGGTTTAGATAAAAACTCAAGTTTTCATCAGAGAATTCGCCAGATCATTACCCATGCCAAACAAAGGGGGGTCATAACTCTGTTTCAACCTGGAAATCGCGACTTTCTGTTAAGCAAAAGCGATGCCCAGTATTTTGGCATGCGTCTTATCGCTGACTTTTACGTCATCACTACGACAAAAGGTCAGGCGCTAATCATGCACGGAGATCAGCTCTGTAAGCACGACCGCTCTTATCAAACCTTTAGAACATTCGTCCGCACGCTATCTAGCATAACAATCATCCATTGGCTTTTCATGCATCTGCCATTTAGCATCAGAATGGCTATTGGCAACAAAATCCGTAGTAAGAGCATGGAAAAAGACGATCCTAGATTATCCATAAAGGCTTTAGAAAATCCCATTGTAAAAAAGGCTGGCGCAGGGCTTCTGCGCGAGGCTCGCTGTCAGCTTCTTATACACGGACATTTTCATATTTTTGGCGCAGAACAGAATGCCTTTGGGAATAATCTCAACAGATTGGGACTTGGGATTTGGGACTCACATTACAGTTATGTACGTATTGACAGAAACGAATTCAAGTTAGTCCAAAGAGCCATGGAAAAAAATTTTTAACAACATTTTTATATCTTCAGCAAAAAAAAGCATGCCTACAGATAATCGAATGTTGCATTAAAATACTGTCTTTTAAATTGGTTACACTTACCTCCTGTAAGCGCGAGTTGAACAAATAGGCTTATAAAATTCACGGGCTCCCTAATGAGCATCTGCCCAATTTTCTCCGACACCCACGCCTACAATTAGAGGCACACTCAAAGGATAAGCGCCTTCCATAATTTTGGTAATCTCAGCCTTAGCCACATCCAAAAACTCATGTTTTACCTCAAACAGCAGTTCGTCATGTACCTGCACAGTCATTCTTACTGTATCTTGCGGTAGAGAATCGATCCACTTTTGCAGTCTAATCATTGCGACCTTGATGACATCAGCAGCGCTTCCCTGCATAGGCGCATTAATGGAGGCTCGCTCGGCGGCTTTCTGTAACATGCTATTAGAGCTATTAATATTGGCAACAGTAATTTTTCTGCCATTAATAGCGGTTACATAACCATGTTCATGAGCAAAACTTTTAGTACTTTCCATGTAATTCTTAACTTTAGGATAGCGCTTAAAATAGCGTTCAATATACAGCTTGGCCTCAGACATACTCATATGTGTCTGTCTAGTTAAACCAAAGGCACCCATGCCATACATTAAGCCAAAATTGGTGGCCTTAGCATGAGAACGTTCTTCTTTAGAGATTTCATCTATATTCTTGCCTAACACCTCTGCTGCTGTTGCCTGATGAATATCAAGTCCTGCTCTAAAAGCCTTTAAAAGATTAGGATCTTGGCTGATATGAGCAATAAGACGCAGTTCAATCTGTGAATAGTCTGCTGCAATCATCATATACGAAGAAGGTGCAGTAAAAGCCTTACGGATCAACTTTCCTTCGTGAGTTCTTGCAGGAATATTCTGCAAATTAGGATCAGAGGATGATAATCGACCTGTTACGGTTCCTGCTTGATTAAAAGATGTATAGATCCGAGAATTTTCCTTTGAGATAAGTGTCTGCAGTTTTTCCGTATAGGTGGTAATAAGCTTGCTTAATTCACGGTAACGTAACACAAGATTTGCTATATCATAGTTATAGGCAATCTGTTCAAGAATCTCTTCTGCGGTAGAATATTTACCATCTTTTACTTTTTTGGGGTACGGTATTTTAAGATCTTCAAATAAAACCTTCGCTAACTGCTTGGGAGAGGCAATATTGAATTCCTGACCTGCGGACACATAAATCTGTTTTTGCAACTCCACAAGTTCCGACTTTAAGACCTTGTTCTGTCGCTCTAACTCCATACCATCAACATAAACTCCATGCTTTTCCATCTTATAGAGAACCCACATAAAAGGCATCTCAATTTCAAAAAAAAGCCGTTGTGTGACTTCGTCAGCACAAAGTCTAGGGTATAGAGTGTCATATAGACGTAAGGTTATCAGGGCATCTTCTGCCGCATACTTACAGACATTTTCTACTGGTAATTCCTGAATCAGAAGTTTCTGCTTTCCACCTGTCAGCTCCTTATAGGTAATAGTGCGATACCCTAAGAACCGCAGCGCCAAGTCATCCATATTTACAGCCTGCGCAGAATCTAAAAGATGCGCCATTACCATAGTGTCGGCATACACATTTTGAAGTTCGAGCCCTTGATAATGAAGAACCAGAAGATCAAATTTAATGTTATGCCCTATTATTTTAACCTCTTTATTATTCAGCACTGGCTCAAGATACCTGCAAACCACCTTAAAATCTAGCTGCTCTGGCACTCCAAGGTATGAATGGTTTAGCGGCAGATAAAATCCATCATTCTTATCAAAGGAAAACGACATGCCAACAATCGTAGCCTCGTGAGGATGCAGTGAAGTAGTTTCCGTATCGATAGCAACAATTTTTTTCTCAAGAATTTTTTGACATAAAGTATGAAGATCCTCTTTTGTTAAAATCAGATTAAGCCTTAAATTAAGCATCCTGTAGTCGCTTAGTGTTTCGCCAAAAGAGTTCTCCTCAAAGGGCTTATCAGAAGTGTTACTGACAACATCATCATGATCTTTTGGGGAATTGTCACTTATGCTGGGGACACTATTCTGCAACTGTTCTAGGAGTTTATGAAATTCAAGCTCCTTGTATATTTTTGAAAGTTCTTCATAATGTACCTTTGGGGGCACAAGATCTTCAATACCTAGAGGAAGTGAAACATCAGTTTTAATGGTGGCAAGACGATATGACAGTCTGACAGTCTCAATGCATTCGGCATATTTTTTTGAAAAAGTTTTTGCACCGCGAAAATCAAGAGTAGCAATCTTATCAAGATGCTGATAAATATCCTCAATTCCCCCCAACTCATTAATAAGTACTGTAGCCGTTTTATCTCCGACCCCGCTCATGCCGGGGATATTGTCTGAACTATCGCCCTTTAGCGCAAGAAAATCGACAATATGCTCTGCATCCACCCCAAATTTATCCTTAACCCCGTTTTTATCGGTAAAACTATCCTTCATGGAATCATATAAAATCACATAATCATCAACAAACTGGGCTAAATCCTTGTCACCTGTACAGATAACAGTGTTACAGGAGGCTTTTTGTGCCAGAGAAGCATAAGTCCCCAAAACATCATCCGCTTCTACTCCTTCCACCGACACCAGAGGGAATCCCATTGCTTTCACAATGGCATGCACATATGGCACCTGCAAGATAAGTTCCTCAGGCATAGCTCTACGGTTAGCCTTGTACTCAGGATAGATCTCATTTCGAAATGATTTGCCCTTGGCATCAAAGACCACAACAAATTTAGATTCTGGGAATTTTTTTAAAAGCCCCTGTAACATTCTTGAAATGATCATACAGACACCTGTAGGTATCCCCTTTGAATTCGAGAAAGTTTTAGGAGCTCCGTAAAAGGCTCTGTACAAAAAAGAAGAACCATCAACCAGCACTAAAGGTTTATCTGACATAATCTGTTCCCTGAATACTTATAATAGAAAAAATGTCCAAGACCACAACCTGTTGAACCTTGAACACAAAACAACGCCCCTATAGTTTTTTTTCAACTGGGGGTGGATCTTTATATGCTTGTTTAGCCCGTTCACGACTTTTTATAATGCAAGATTCTAGGACCTTATCCTAAGATTCATTAAGACTATATTATATCGAACTGTTGTCGTCAATTTACTACGAGTAAATCAAGGTTAGGTATTAATCGTCTAACTTTATATCAAGTAAATGCCACCAAACATTCCACAGTCCCAAAGTCCATCAGAGCCTTATTTAAGTACCAAACAGAGCCGATGTAAATGACCGTGTAAAGTCAGTAGTAACAATCCTAAAACAAAATCCAATAGTTCTAAAACATTTATCGCCCTTGGGAATTAAGTCCAGACCTCAAGTGAGATATGAAAGGCTTTCCTGTTGGGCTTATCATCCATCATAAATATATTAGCTAAATCAAAAGATTCAATGACAGAAAGTCAGCAACTGTGAATTTGGTGGTATTCTGCCCATGTCTTTGATGATTGAAGACTTACCGCAACCAAAGAATGAGCGCAGAAAAAGTTCAAAACCCATGCTATAACATCCTCAGAAGACCGTACATTCTGCCAGATCTACTTCAATGTCTAAGATGAATTCATTTTAATCTGCTCATAAATTTAGGTAATGATATTTATTCCATGCAAAGAAAGTTTGAGATGTTCTTGAAAAAAATGAGAAAATTAGACTAGAGGCATTAACAAAATTTACAGTAACAGTAATTTTAAACATAGGACTCTTTACAGAAAAAAAGTTAATGGGATCAGAAGAAGTATATTCGGCAAAGAGTCCCAAGAATGGTTCAGAGAGAACATATAATGAGTATATGGGAAAATCTTATGAAAATTACTCTGAACCATTCTTGGCTTCAATTATAATCGCATAATTGAGATTTTTCTATCAGCCCACATCTTTTTTAGTTGATCGAGTAGGGCGAGTTATAGCTCAGCCCTCTCACACCACCGTACGTGCGGATCCGCATACGGCGGTTCCTAACATAATTATGGACGGTTCACTATATTAGAACTGTCCTTCAACCATTTCCAAACAGAACCAACCTTC
>Ga0256405_10004162_pt1 | contig 27773 bp, 25 predicted proteins | sample RumenRJG_02DNA_FD_189096 | JGI IMG/M metagenome (GOLD analysis project Ga0256405, IMG submission 189096) | Bovine rumen microbial communities from Lethbridge, Alberta, Canada - RJG_02 | ecosystem: Host-associated > Mammals > Digestive system > Stomach > Rumen | place: Canada: Alberta... | reverse complement strand
CCTGCATTCGGCTCTTCACCTCCAATTCAATGTTTTGATCTGAAGTCTGAAAAGGAAAGGGAAAGTCACCTTTACAGATTACTGCGAAACGTTGATTAGTCGATCCGCAAAGCGAGCTGACTATAATCCCCCGAGGTCCGGGCAGCTCACCAAAAGCCTCTATATTCAGTTTATCTTCCTGCGCAGAAAGAAGATCACTCATATCCTCCTACGCGTGTAAACAATCATAGGCATGTTCATTACCTCCATCCCCAAAAAGCAGCGAACCAAGTTCCGACCGCCGAAGGTTAGCGTGGTCCGCAAGCACCTTCCCATATAGTTACTTGTGAATGGGGTATCATTCTGCCGGCCGGCCAGTACGTGTACCCCTTACGAGTATCTAATATAAAACAAGTCTAATTTGATTTCAATAGAAACATGTTTCCGTTTTCTAATTATATTAGATTTTCCTATTGATTTTATCCGCCCTATGAAGTATATTAGATTCACAGACGTGTGGGCTGTATCCCACACTTAGAAAGAGGTCACTTATGGACAATATCGGAAACATATTTGCAGCATATCGGAAAAACTTGAAATACTCGCAACAGGATATCTGCGATAAGCTTACCGGAATGGGAATCCCTACCAAGCCTGCAGCATACAGCACCTGGGAGACCGGTAACAGCATTCCGAATGCAGTACAGTTTCTTGCAATGTGCAAGATCCTCGGGATCACAGATATCTTCAATCAGTTTATAGGAGGATACAATCCGGACGATCCGATGGCCGAGCTCAATGAGGAAGGCAAGGCGATGGCACTTAATTACATTGACCTTCTGAAGGGCTCCGAAAAGTATCAGGCAGCACCTGTCCGTATCCTGCAGCCTGTCAGGATACTCAATCTGTATGATATGCCTGTATCCGCAGGAACCGGTCAGTTTCTTGACAACGACAGCTATGAAGAAGTTGAAGTCGGACCTGAAGTTCCAGAGACAGCTGATTTTGGAGTACGCATCAGCGGAGACAGCATGATGCCGAGATATCTGGATAAACAGATCGTGTGGATCCAGAAGACAGATGAACTGAATGATGGAGAGATCGGGATCTTCTATTACAACGGGAACGCCTACTGTAAGAAGCTTCTATGCAATAAAAAAGGAACGTACCTCATCTCGCTGAATGATAAGTACGATCCTATTGAGATTGCCGAAGGAGGAACATTTAAAACTTTTGGCCGGGTTGTGAGTTAGAGTCCAGATTATTGTACATGTTGATCGCTACAATATAATTGCTCCCCGTATCAGGTCAACCAAAAAGGAGGGATTATATGGCAGTCAAAAATGATCTTAAGAAGCTGCGCAAGGAACAGCGCTTAAAGCAGGCCGATCTTGCAACGGCAGTCGGTATGTGCGAAAGAAGCATCAGCAACATCGAGCTTGAAAAGAATCCGGCCAGCCTGGAAACAGCTCTGCGCCTTGCAGCATATTTTAAAGTCTCTGTGGAAGATATCTTCCATCTGGAGGAAGAACATACCACGTAGGAAGTGTGATGATAATACGCCATGAAACAGTTGTCTTTATTCCCGGAAGAAAATACCGATCCAAGACCACCGGAATCGATCAACTGGAATCTGTGGCACGGATGCACAAAGGCCAGTACCGGATGCCTGCACTGCTATATGTACCGCAGGGATGAATCCATCGGAAAGGATCCTTCCATCGTACAAAAGACAGAGAACTTCGAACTTCCGGTTAAGATCTTAAGATCCGGCAAATATAAAGGCAGATATAAGATTCCCTTCGGCTCACACATCTGGACATGCTTTTCATCCGATTTCTTTCATGCCGGTGCAGATGAATGGAGAGAAGACGCTTGGGATATGATACATGAACGTTCCGACTGTTCTTTCTTCATGATCACCAAGAGACCGGAACGGATCGCAGATCATCTTCCAAATAGCTGGGGTAAAGGCTGGGAGCATGTTACAATAGCTGTCACCTGTGAAAACCAGGAAATGGCTGATAAAAGGCTCCCGGTATATCTATCTCTCCCACTCTTCCACCACTCCGTAATGATCGAACCGATGCTAACTGCCGTTGATCTGCAGCCATATATCGAAGGATACCGCTCATCTGACGGAAGCCCGGTGATCAAGCACGTATCCGTCGGCGGAGAATCCGGGCCCGGAGCCAGGATCTGTGATTATTCCTGGGTAAAAGCAGTTCACGCACAGTGCATTGAGAACGGGATAAGCTTCAACTACCATCAGACCGGAGCAAAACTCATAAAAGACGGAAAACTATACGACATCCCCAGAAAACTGCAGCACACTCAGGCACATAAAGCAGGGCTTGATACATAGTCAAAGAAAGGAGGCCCGTCATGACCACAACAGCATATCAGATCATCGCCGTAGACTTTGACGGAACCCTCTGCTTCAGCAAGTGGCCTGAGCTCGGCGAACCTAACAGACCACTGATCGAATATCTTATCAATCAGAAAAGATCCGGCAACAAACTCATCCTCTGGACCTGCAGAGCTGGCGAATCCCTAGAGAAAGCAGTCTCATGGTGCCGTGATCATCAGCTGGAATTCGATGCCATAAATGACAATCTCCCGGAAGTTATCGAAATGTACGGCAGCAATTCCCGGAAGATCACCTGCGATTATTACATTGATGATAAAGCTGTTCTCCCAGCCATGGTAAATGCTTAGAGCTCACCCGATGAAGGTGAGCTCCTTTATAGGCAATATTCTTCTCTCAGAATCTCTGATATCACTTTCATACCATGCATCTCTATCTTGATTCTCAACTAACCTTTATCATTGTTTGTCTTCATTTCCCTTCACAGATTAGACGAAAATCCCCATAATCATCAAGTTCCCATACAGATATATCCCCAAGAAGATGTCCTTTCTTTTCGCAAAAATATGTAGCCAGGCTTTTCTGCTTTTTCTCATTCCAGGAATATCTCATTGCAATTATTTTATTTGTCGGAAACGATATACTACGCAAATAAAGAATCGCCTCATCGAGCATAGCGAGTTTTGCACTTGGGACGTTTCCGCCTTCCGTCCAGGTATAACATTTACATTCAATCACTATACTCTCATCTTTGGATACCAGGTCAAATTTATGAGGTTTAGGAGGATTCCCAATCTCAACGGGGTTTTCAGGTTCAAATTCGCAATCATAATAGAGCTCTGCCCACTCCTTAACAACCTTTTCAAATTCTTTTCCAATTTTAGGATTCTCTGAATTCTTATTCATTATTCAAGCTCCTATCATACCTACTTTGATATATATATCATCCAGAACCTTAGAGAGATAATCTTTTATTATGTTCATCCAATCGTAGTATTCTCCCATCGTCTTTCACCATTTTATCAAACAGGTTCCAGTTCTCTCTTTGAAATACTATCATATTCAGTTTCAGTCAGTTCTGACCGGACAATATCATCATTAAGAAGCTTAATAAAACTATTAACATCCTTTTCCGATCCTAATTGTATCTCGTCATTGTCTATTCTTATCATAGAACTATATCTCGAATGTCGGCCAATCCGATTTATCAGTTCCGTTTTCTCGATACGCAGAACTGGCGAGTTTTTGGCTTTCATAAGCTTTTTTGCATTTGTCAGCTTTTCTTTACTTGAAAATCTCACTAGGATTTCCGGATCAGTAACTATTCCCGTCTCAACAATAATATCAATTGCAAAACGTGCCTCCTGACGAATGTACTTTTCAAAACCAAATTTATTCTGTAGCAGGCCTATATTGCCTGTAATAATATGCTGACCTAATATTAAAAGGTCTATACGCGATCCAATTGCAATAATATCCTTTTTTAATTCATCATATGTCTTATTTTTCCCTATTACAGCATAAACACTATTGCTCTTCTTTAACATTGTAACTGGGTATACTTGCTGATATGCCCAAAAATGATTATCATTAAAATTCATTCTGAACAAAAAACCCATCAAAGCTTTTGAATCTTCTTCGTCATACTGTAAATTAGTGTCTTTGTAATCATTGATTACTGAAAATGGATCATATGCTTCTGTCACAAGTATATCGTATATACAATTCTTTTTATTATCGGATATGTTGTCGGATGCTTCCAATTCAATTTCATCCAAGAGATAGTTTTGTTCAATCACTTTTTTTATAAGATATGATAATCTTGCATTCAATTCATCTGTGGTCAAGAACTTCTTCATAATAAGATTATTGTTTTGCTTCAGGACAGCATAAACCTCCAGCCCAAACGGCTTTTCGTCCACAAAAATCTTCCCCAAATTCTCTTTTAATTCCTCTTTATTCATTTTCCAATCCTCTTTATATAATACACATTATCCGAAATCTTTTTGTACTCTATTACAGACTCACAGCCCACAGCATTTCCAGCAACTCCTATGCAGACACCTCTGGCATCTTTGTTTTCTAAAAACTCAAATTCATAAAACCTATATCCCAAAAAAGTCAATACTGGGTTAGCATAAAAAAGCTTTGTCCTATACAACAACACGCACAAAGAAAGAACAATTAACCCCAATGTCAGTGCGCCATGTATAGTATCCACCTCGTCAATCAGTAACGGTATAATTATTGTTATATAAAAATTCAAGCTGGCCTCTTCATGTTCCTTAATGTTTCGAAGTTGATACCCCTTTTTCTTATCTGTCCACTTAAAGGCCTTAAACTCTATATAAAACCAAATCGATACCAGCACCCATAATGCACATATAATATCAACGATAATCATAGTCATATTAATATCGATGAACCCTTGTACTGATAGGCTCTGTCCTGCAGAATTAGCTGTTGAAAAAGAAAAATTTTTTATTATTGTCAACACCGCTAAAGGGCTAAGAGATTGCATTAATAGTTTTATTTTCATACTGAAACTCCTTCATACCGCTACGCAAAGCATACTGCCATATTCTCCCCAACAAATCATCGGTATATCCATCAAAATCAGTCTGAACAATCAAATCGTTCAGATGACAAACTCTTCTATTTCGTGTTTCCATACGAATCAAAAAATCTTTTGGTGGAAGCTTATTATTCTTACGTTCATTACAGTGTGGACATGATAAAACAAAAATCCATATCTTATCATCTTTCACAAATGACCACGGGATAAAATGATCAACATGGATTTTGTTTTTTAGTTTTGTCCCGCAATAAAAGCATGTATCTTCTTCAAATTCTTTTCTGAGAATTTCACGATAGACAGACAGGTCATTTCTGCGTGGTGTAGCCAACTCCAATTTCTCCAAGACTCGAACCAATGCGTTCTCAGAGTTAACCTGTTCCAAAAACCTTGCCCACGAGTAATAATTCAATTTCTCAATCTCCACTTTGTATTTCATAATAAAGTCATGAACACAGTGGTTTAATGTGATTCCTGATTCTTTTAGATCAAATGCATATATTATTCCGTCAAAATCTTCATACAATGCCCCAACTACGCATCGCTTACATTCTGCTGTTACTTTCTTTATGATGTCCCTCTTAACGCCCTCTGGGATAGAATCGAACTCTATTAAGGATAGAATCGAATTATCTGCTATTGCATTTTTAATTATCACTTCAATCTTTGATAACTCAGATCTCCCATCTCTTCTCATCTGTCTCAAATCATATTTCGAAATGAGATTCCAGTAGTTCTTCGCAAAATGCTCAAATATCTCTTCATACGTATAAAAAACTCCTTCTGAAGAGTTTTGACCGTTAAACGCATTATCAAGTATTGCTTTGATAAGTCCAAATTTATATGTATTTCTTTTCCTACTGGAATCCGAGAACACGAAATTAAACAAAGACCATATCCGATCTTCGCTGACAGCATATTCTTTTATTGGCCCACTTTTTAAATCCCATCCAGCCATAAAATCTCCACTCTACCAAGCTAATCCTTTAGCCACTGAAAGCAAATCACTTAATTCTTTTTCCATTTCTTCAACAACAGTTTTAGGCCCCCAGCTTATTCGTATCGCCTCAGACAAGCGTTCCTCATCAAGTCCCATAGCTTTAAGTACGTAACTTGGGCTGTAATCATGAGAAGTGCACGCTGAGCCATTTGATATTCCACAATACTGTTTAGATGAAAGCATCAACGCCTCTGACTCTACGCCCTTAAAACTGACATTAATTGTATTGCTCAAGCAAAAATTCTGATCACCGTTGAATGTATATTCTAAGCCTGAATTCTCTATTAATTTCAGTACTGCCTCTTTTATTCTAATTAACGCAGCACTATTCTCACCATATTCTAATTCCGCCAATTCACAAGCTTTCCCAAGTCCTGCAACCAATGCAACGGGTGTTGTTCCTGGGCGGATCCCATGTTCTTGCTGGCCACCATACATTATCGCCTTTACAGGAGGTAGCTTATATCTCTTTTTTTTCAGGATTAATGCTCCAACGCCTTGAGGACCGTACATTTTATGAGCACTCATCGAAAGCATGTCATATTTTACCTTTTTTAATTCCGGTACTAGCTTGCCACATGTTTGCGTAGCATCAACATGGAAAAATATTCCCTTTGTGGCCAGAAGCTCTCCCAATTCTTCAACAGGCTGAATAATACCAGTTTCGTTATTTGCGTGCATCAAACTAACAAGAAGAGTATCTTCCCTTAATTTCTCAACAACAGCATCAAAACTTATGCGACCGTCCTCTTCTGGTTTTATGACATCAACCTCAAATCCATCATCTTCAAGGCTCTTTACGGTGGAAAGAACCGCCTTATGCTCAATTGCAGATGTAATCACATGCTTTTTCCCCGTTTTAAGAGCATGGCTTTTTAATCCCTGTATCGCGATATTGCTACTTTCCGTAGATCCGCTTGTAAAAAACACTTCCCCCTTATCTACAGAAAGAAGATTAGCTACCCTTTCGCGTGCTTTATCTACTATTTTTCTAGCATTTTCACCATAATCATGTGTTCTACTGTCTGCGTTACCATAAGAGTTTCTATAGACATCTACCATCTCAGTCAGAACACGCTCGTCTATTGGAGTTGTTGCGTTGTAGTCTAAATAAATACCCATCACTTTTCTCCTGTTGCCAGATTCAACAAATCATCAATACTTTTAATGAAATTTGTTCCTGCCAAATATGCAATTCCGCGCTCTAAATTCAGTTTAAAATACTTTGCCAACGTAGCATTATCCGTAGGCAATTTCATTTTCTGACACCACGCAATCATTAACGCTTCGTATACCTCACTATACTCTCCCGCAAATGTATACCAAGACATTTCAACGTTGCTGTCAGAGTTTATCTGTATATCGGTAGGCAGAGTTCCCTCACTAAGTGAATAGCATAACGCCCATCTGCATAATACATTCCAGTTTTTAATTCCTGTCTTACCCTTTAGTCTTCCAAGTCGATCCTTGGCCTGGCTAGATAATTTAATCTGCTTAACAATCATATTCAATCACCATTCAAAATACCCTTCTACTATCGTTGTACGTTTTTCCTTATCGTTATATTGCAAAGTGTATTCATCACCAATACTTTTTTCCATCAACCGATAGTACCTCTCGTCGATTTCTGAATCTGTTGATAGAATAATGGTTTGATCGCTTGCTTTCGGAAAATACTTTTTTACGAGAGCAGATCTGTGTGCTGAATCTAAACGCGATAACGGGGTGTCTATTATTACAGGAAGCTTTTTTTTCGAGTTTATAGCCAATGCCCATAACAAAGATATAACCATTAACTGCTTTTCGCCGGCGGACAAGCTCTTCTTTTCTACTTCATCACCTTCCAGGTTTATATAATGGAGATCTAATGATTCACTATCCATTGTTACATGATCAATAAGCGTCTTTTTATTGGCAAGAAGTTTATAGCACTCACTCATTGTCGCAGCTAATTGATCTGTTTTTCTTTCCTGTAGGCGAATTCTATATTCATCAAGTATCTCTACTGCCATATGTGCATATTTTGCTGTTCTTTCATCCTCATCAGCATCTTCAAGTGAAGACAAAACGCTTTCAGCCATTTTGCTATATGCAGATTCCAATGAGATTAATGCTCCATTGGCGCTTGCTCTCTTTACACGCAAGTCCTCTATTTCCACTTCTTCATTGACTATTTCCTTCTCAATTTGTTTAATCTCACGAAATAGTTTATTCAGTGACTTTTCATCTATTTCTACGGATAAGTAGCTATCAATTTCCTCAATCTTTCTTTGACTCTTTTTACGCTGTTTTCTTATGGCTACTGTCTTAGTAACTGCCGCTTCAATCGTTTCTCTTTCTAATGAGTTAAGCTTTGCTAAAGTTATATCTGATAATTTATAGATTTCCGGTATCCTTCCATCAGCCCCGCACTCTTCAACATAATCCATAAACTGCTTAACTGATTTATCCGGCTTTGAGTTCCTTAAATACTGCTCATAGAACGAATGAATTTTCTTTATAGCAAGCCCATTCATTCTCTGATCCTGTTCTTTTTTTCCAGATACAATGGCAGTCTTTAATAAAGATCGAACCAACTCCAATGGTAACTCACCACTAGCTAGTTCCAACAATTGATCTTGTGCCGTCATAATATTTGCCATCATCTCACTACGTTGATTCATCAATTCTTCACGTTGTTCAATGATGTCTCCGCCATGGACTTTATATTCACTACTCTTTTTTTCAAGTTTCTCCCTAAGCTTTGACCTTTTTTCTTCATGCTTGGTAATTTCAACATCTATTGCATCAAGTTTCTCCGTAGCTTGATCTCGTTCTTCCCTAAGCTTGTTTAATTCTTTGAAATTTTGGTTACCTTCAATTCTTTTTCCAACTTTGCTAATGATACGCCCTAAATCACCCTGTAGCACATCCAGAACAGAAATACCCAACATAGCTTTAATAGATTCTTTTAATTGCTCGTTTGTATCAGCAACCGCAAGCTCCGCAATCTTTTCACCATCGAAAAAGAAAAACTTGGATAACTCACTAGGAAGAATGTTCTCAATAAACATACTCCAATTCTCCGTTAGAAAAGAATTGAATTCTCCATTCTTTTTCACAGATATAGTTTCGCGAACCCTTTGTCCTTTCGCATCCCACTCTCGTCTGACCTGATATGTCTCATCACCCTTTTTATCAAGTTCAAATTCAATTTCTATAAATGTTTCCTTTGTTCCATCGGCCATATTTACAAATGATTTCAAATACTGACCATATGTTGAATACTTTCGGTCTTCCGTATAAGTAAATGAATTTGATCCATACAATGCCAGAAGTACAGCCTCTAGAAACGTGGTCTTTCCACGTCCATTCATTCCTCCAATAAGCACAACCGGCTTTTTCCCGTTAAGTAACATTGTATTTGTCGATGCATAAACGCCGAAATTATGCATCGTAAGGCGTCTAATTATCATTCTTCATCATCCTCGTCTTCCATGTCATCATAAGTACTATCAAGAACCTTGGCATTATATTTCCCTCCAAGGTCTTTTTTTCTCTGTGTTTGATCAATATAGAATTTGGTTGCATCTTCTTCGTTTTTATAAAACGTGCGTTGAATGCAACTCTCCAATTCATCCAAAACACCTTTTCGTTTATTTAAACTGTTTGATCTTTTTTCTATGTCAATTAAGCTATATGCCATTTCAAACGAGAGTTCTTCATCCGGAAACATCTTGGAAACTACGTCGCTTAAAATATCCCATTCTTCCTTCCCAAAAGACTCATTCCCAATCCAATCTGGATCATCAAAAGGGATACCCATTACATGTTCATATATTCCCGGTAAAGAATCATCAAACTCATGCTTGTCGTAAACCCATATCCGACGGATATTTCTAAGCTCTTCAAGAGTAATTAGTTCAAGATGTTCAAATTCCTCCGGGCCATTATCATTAATATCTTTCTGAATAATCAGCAGTTCTTCAAGCCACTGTTCCCTTACTTCCTTCTTATACGGTCCATGATGAAGTTGCTTATAGCTACCTTGCAAATATCCCGACATTTTTCTGAAGCTTCTACGCTCACGATCATGCTCTTCATCACCAAATCTATTTCGAAACTCTAATAGTGGGGTCATCCAAGCCTTTTCTTCATCATTTGCAATCATTGCTTCCATGGATTTATCTTTTTCAACCATGGTACACACCCAACATCCAAATCTGCTTTTCCCACAGCTAGGCAGCCCTTTCTCCACCATCAACGGACACTCACCATCAGCAGTTGCTCCACGATAAAGTGTAAGAAGTTCCTTGTTTGAATATCCCCATGGATTTTTATATTGCATAAGGAATACCCATACGTCATCATCGCTCCACTCAGATAACGGAGAAAATACTAATTCATTTGCCAATGTTGGGTTCGGGCTCAACAATTCCCTCACTCTCTTCTTTTCATAATAAGTCATTGTTTTAGCTCTATTAGCGCTTTCCGCTTTTCTTGTGCCTAAAACAAGGATTATTTCACCGTGCTCCGCAATTTTGTTTTTTACAAAATTATTAACCGGCTGGATCTTCAGTCGGTCCGTACACCAACGTAGTTTTTTTCTAGGAAATGGATATCCTCTTCCTATAAAATTCACCCAAAAAGTATTGTCCATCTCTGGAGTCAAACGATGCGTAACAAAAGGTAGCCCCTCTTCCTGCGCAGCTTTATCCATAATCTTTAGGGATTTTGTAACCCAACTTTCAATCACAGGAGATTCAACCAATGTATCTGTGTTAATAATATGAACTGGCTTTTTCAGACATTTCTTGTCTAATTCTTTTAATGAAAGCCATACAAGCTGAAGCGTAGCAGTGCTGTCTTTTCCTCCTGAATATCCAATAACCCACGGAATATCATCGGCTAAATAGAGATTCCTAACCGTTTCCATCAAGCCTTCAACAGTCTCTTTAGTAATTGTCACGCCTCTACTATTAATTTCTTTATCTGTCAGTTTGTCACTCATTACCTGTCGTTCTCCTAAATATTTATACTTTCCAGAAAAAGTCTCTCTTTCTCTTCTTCCTCTGGCAAAAGTTCCAATCCTATTTCCTTTTTAATTTCTATAGCAGCAAGTGCTATAGCTTTATTGCTCGTTATTATTTTTCCATCTGGTCTGATAATTCTTAGTTTCCACTGAGGTGCGCTCCTTCTCCAATCAATGTCACGGAGTTTTGATAGGTATTCATCTAAATTCCATTCTGGATGTGTAATAAACGCATTTCCAATCACTCCGAGAGCCTGAATAACAACGCCCTGAGTAATAATATAGTTCTCTCGTAAATCAACCTTTGATATCTCATGCTTAACAAGGTCATCCCATAGCACAATATGCCTCGTTACTGTCCCCCAAAAGTTCTTCAATATATCTTCTGTATCCTCAGTAATTTTTGTTCCACTTATAATTCGCTTGTTAGCTGTATAAAAAGTGTTTAATGTAAATAACTTCGATGAATACTTTCCAAGTATATCCTTTTCCTTGTCAGTAAATTCATCCAAAAAGCGTACTGATCCTACTACGTTCCGGTTTATGACGGCCAGTTCATCTCGTGAATCATAGAGTTCAGAAATAGAATTGGATGTTTTTACTGCATGCTTATTTAAATCAGTAAATATTTGCTGGCTTCTTGATAATCCCTGATCCTCATAAAAAACCACAGAAATGGTTTCATCACCCAGAGATTCATCTTCTTCAATCGCATCTAATATAGCTGCTTTTCTATGCTGGCCATCATTAATTAAAAATCGAGCATCCATTGATACTTCGAGGATGCCCGTGCCTTTACCATCTTTGCTTTCATGAAATTCAAATTGACCGTCAATAGACGCAGCCAACGCAGAAAACACATATGATTCCCTATTATCTGTAATGTACTTACTTATTACGGGTATTCTCGATTCATTCAGCTTTCTCTGGGCTCGGTATTCAGGAAGAACATATTCTTCTTCGTTCGGGAACAATCTTGACAGCATTTTTAGCGGCACCATTGCTATGAAATACTCTCTACCAGCTTGTTTTCCTTTAACAACCGGGAATTTGTATGCAAAGTCCATAATTCCTCCAATAAAAAAATGCTATACTTAAGTAGTATACTTAAGTATAGCACCAGGTGTTATTTTTGTCAATTCTTCTTTAGCTCACCATACAGCTCCCAAAAAGCTTTATCATGCAAATATACCGGCTTGTTTGTGCCGATTTTTATGATACTGTGATGAATTTTCAATCCTTTTATTCGATTGTATAATGTTATACTTTCGTTGCTCTTTGCTTCAGTTTTAAAAACAAAGTCAACATCACTGTTTTTCAGATCTGAAACATTATGAACAATCCATGTAAGTATATATTTTGAATAATCATCTTCACCGCTTCCGAAATGCTTTAAGAACTGTGTTGAAAGGATTGTTCCGACACCAAACTCCCTTCCTTCTTTTAAGATTTTCTTCAATGCAGGAAATCCCTCGCTCATAAAGTTATCCGCCTCATCAACCAGTATAATCTTGGTAAGCTGTCTATACTGACCATCCATTTTACTTGAACCGGATGCCTGCATCTGTGAATAGAACAAATCCAGGGTAATCGCTACTATCAAGCTCTGTATGTCCGGATCATATCCTGACAAATCAATAACAACAACACCCTTCAACAATTCAAATAGCGACTTTGTGGAACTCGGATTGGATTCAAATATCTGAAACATATTCAATTTTTCCAGCGCAGCCGTTAAAGAATCACCCTTCTTTATGTCCTCATCGCTTGCATATCTTTGATATACCTGATCAAAAGTAGGCGCTTCGTTATCCCAAGTACTTGGATTTGCTGGGTTTATCCCTGCAGAAGAATATGTGTCCATGATACATTGCAACAGAGTAGCTTGTTGCTTAGGTCCCAGGTTATATACTTTTGAAAGTGTGTCCTTAAAAGCATTCGCTGTATGCGTAGGTAATAAAGGCTTAAACACTGCCGACTTAGTTAATGCCAACGGATTAAACGGTAAATGATACGGCTTATAAATCACAGCATTTGTCGCGTCTACAAAATCCTGTTTACTTTCGTTATAATCACCCTTATAGTCAAAAATCAGAATCCCTAATTCTTTCCCTTCAACATTGTTTTTCTGATTTATATATAATTGGGTAATCAAAGATTTTGTAAACTGAGTCTTTCCTGTTCCCATCGTACCGATAATACCGGTATTAGTATGGAATAGTTGGGCAGTATCATTTGGTTTCCACATAACCGGAGTACCATTCTGTTCATCTGTTCCGAGCAGAATATTAATCCCTTTACCTTCTGTGGTTTCCACTTTAGGGCTATCTTGAGCAGAATTCACGTCAACAAATTCGTGTTCATCCTCTTTAGATGTATCTGTATTCTCTGAAACTCCCGGGGTTTCTGATTCTTTATCCCCTGAATCAGTCTCACTATCATCCGATTCCTCAAGTTCACTTGTTACTATCTTTGAAACATCTCCAGTTAAGTTGGAAAGGTCACAGTCTCCTATCACAAGCAACTCGCTGTCCTTACGTTGAACAATATCCTGTTTTATCTCATCAACACTCTTAAGAATCAGCCCAAATTCATCACTTTCGGGAACCTCTATGAAATTTATAACATCTTCTTTAAACGAAGTCCTTCGTGAAACTACACCAGTTCTAAAGGACATAACTGCACCCTTTCCAAGCACCTCCTGTATGTCGCTTGAAATAGAATATCCCTCATTTAAAATGGCTTCTCTGTATAAATTGAGAATCACATCCCAATCCTGCGAATCGTCTACATGATATACTTTCATTTTCTTGCAGCTTGTGATTATTAACTGCATCAAGAAATTCCTGTTGACCTTTTTGGTAATATCATCACCTTCACAAAAAGCATCACTTAATCCTTTTGCCGTTGAAGATGCTTGTTGAAATGCCTTTTTGATAACATCATTCCCATTTATCCCAGTTTTCACCTCTGTAGGATACAGATATACTTTCGGTATCTCCCCTGATTTATCTACACCCACAAAAAGGAGATCATCAGATGTAGGGCCCTTTTCAAACCCTAGATTCTTAGCCGAAAGCACACCTTCCCCCTGGGATAATCCAGCCCCGCCTGACACACGCAGCATCTCTTCAAGAGATATCGGCACCCAAACAATATCCTTATGATTAAGGAATGCAAGCATAAACTTTATAGCAGCTACTATACTAATCTTCTCTCTGCTGAAGGTACTATCTTTGGCCGCCCTTTTTGAAGACACTAATCTTAATAGCCAATCTCCATTCACTGCATTAAACAAATTAATTATTCCATGGACATCTTCAGTAGAGGAGTCCACACCTCTAGTCTTCAAGTAATCTTGAATCACAAGAGAATACTGCTTGGACTTGTGTGTAACGGTGATAGCATCATATCCACTACTTGTTGTATACTGATCGCTATAGTGTATAATCAGTAAATCACTTGTTGCCTCTTTCTCGCTAAAGAAATCAAGATCTACTTTGGGTTCAACAAACACAACCCAGTTTGATGCATCATAAATCTCAGCCATTTTGCTCTCAGCTTTTTCATCAATCTGCGTAGAAATGCTAAGGCCCTTGTAATATGGATTTCCTGAAGCTTCAACCTGTATAAGTGAATTATACAAATTAGCTGTATTTATAAGCGGATTACTAGGTGCATATTTTGATCCATAACCCGTTCTATATTTTGTTGAATACTTACTAGATGGTACTCCTGATAAAATCCCTCCCAGAGAAACCCCTGTCTCAATGTCTGCCATCGAAGCTTGTTCAGAAGTTATCTCAGACTCCATCTCATAAAATGACAAATGCGCATATTGATAGTTTTTGCCATTATCCTCATGAAAATAGCATTCAACATTCTTTGAGAAAATACCTTCGAGAGTGTTCATCGACACCCCTGAAGCAATCTCAAGCTTTTGATCAGATAGGTATTGTTTAAGCATCCCAAATTCTCGAATTTTTGAGAATGCATTTTCAAGTCTATTATCTGAATATATATGTAATTCAAATCTTACAAGATCATCAACATCAGGATTTCGGTTGATTGAATGAATAAAGAATTGCGCTATTCCAGCAAATACTTCACTGCAATCTCCCATATTTATCAGATTTATTCGCAGAGTCTTGTTGTTAATATCATCAAAAATATACCTAAAGTGCATGAGGAACTCTGAAATCTTTTCCTCAATTAATCTAGGCACAAAGCGCCAATTTCCCCGATATTTTTTATTCTCCACCGGTGCATAGTATTTCCATTCAAGTGAATTCACCTGATCTGAGACTTTATATATTCTCTTTCTTCTCTTTAGATATGGAAGAAGATTAAGGGATGTAAGACGATCAATTATTACATCTGTTGCATCTTTCATTCCAGTCTCTTTTGTCAGCGCAATCTGATATGCCACATTTATCGGATGGAACGGAGTCAAGAGTATTTCTTCCGAATCAGGCCCTACAGCTAAGGTCCCTATATATAAAGCATTTACCTGCTCTGATGTTAGCGTTGCGCCGTCACTCAGGGAAGAATACAACCCCATAAATGCATTAACATATTTTTCTGCTTTATCTAAAAGATCTCCGCTAAGAAATGCTAACGTTGGTATAGTATTAGCTTGCTGTAGAGACTCAAGATACTCTTCGTATGAAGCAATCAATGATTGATCCTGAAAAATGTCGTCATTTTCAATTTTCACCTGGTCTGTATCATAAAATCTTTTACACTTACCGGCAGCAATTCTTTCATCTATAAACAGTTTTTCTATTCGTAATTCTCTAAGAAGATTTGCTTTTGCAAAATATTCCTGTGTATCGCTATAAATTTTGTCACCAACAAATTCAAAACTTGTTCTAGATGCATACTTTTCTTTGAGAATGCTCCTTCCGGTTATTTCACGGCTCTTACTCTCATCTGGAAACATGATAAATGGAACATCCACGCCAGCAAAATCTATGTCCACGCGGATACCTGTTGAATAATTTGAGAGTTCATCCTCCGTAGAATGCAAGTGTAATCTCTGATTAAATGCACATAGATACGACTCATTATCATCAAGCTTGGCCGTTGTAACTTCAGGCGCACCTTCATTAAAAATCAGATCTGTGCCTATTCCTGATAATCTTATGCGGATATCTTTTTTCTTTCGAAAATCTATCGTGTAACAATGCTTAATCACTGACAACATAGAGGTTGCCGGCAGATCAACAACACAGATTTTGAAGATATATCTAATATCATTTACTTCGTCATACAACTCCAATTTCTTGAAATACACTCCATCGGGAGTCATTTCAAATATATAATCCTTGCCATCTTTTTCATATTTAAGGCCATCCGCTACAACACCGCTGTTTAATACTTTTGCATTGCAATTAAATCGAATGTGTATCTGTTGTCTTTTCTCGGGATTGAATACTACAATATTCTTCTGTCTCTTTTTCGCTGTTTGTGATCCTTCATTCCTTATAATCCATTCTTCTCCATATTGCAGATTTTCTATAGGAATCGTTCCATAAACAGAAATATCCTCATTCTCAATTTTAAGCGGATTATCTATCTTTGATTTATGCTTTTCCATTTGAGCCAACATATCGGCATAAGAGAACAAACGGCTCCAGTTTTCCGGATCCTTCCTTTGTTCGGTCTCTATTCTTGTAATAAAGCTGTCATCGAAATCTTTTGCAAGATCATATGAAACATTGCCAAACCTAAAACATCTGTCGATACGCTCGAATAAGAAATTATTATCCTTTATTTTCTTATCAACAGCACTTTGCCCTTCGTTAAAGTATTCCACCTTACCATCAACATAAAAAAGCCTAAATCCAGGAAAACTCTCTTTCTGAATTTTTCCAGCGCTCATAATAGCAAGCAAATCTCTATATTCATACAAAGAAGCTTTATCACTGAACACATCAGTGTCACGTCTTTGTAGCTCAAAATGAAGAAGTCTTTTTTCTACAGGAGTAAGCTGCGTGCTCTCGTTTACCATTCCCTGGATCTCTTTCATAAGTTCTTCTCCATAGAATGGCATACCATTAGCCGACATGTTTTTTGATCCGCTAATAGCACTATCAATTGGAGATGAAGAAATCATTAAAATAGGCTTCTGCACCAGATTTGCAGCATTCCTCAACGTTGCGCATAGGAAATCGCTTGTCATCCCATTTATTTGCGGCGCTATAATCACTTCGTCATTCATCAATTTAATTGTAAATGTCTTATAATCTTCCGCATTTACACATGGAAGAACAAACTCTCCTAAATTCCCCTCCGTCTGAACTAATACCTTCAGAGCCTCAGCTACATTAACGACCATCTCTTCCGTATCAAGTTTAAGGCAAAAGGTTTCTCCACGAAGAAGAGTCTCCTCTGAAGAAGCTGTTTGAAAATAGCTGTTTATCTTCTTCGCAATAAAATCATAAAATTCTTTTAACATACTGGGCATCTCCACTGTCACTCTTCTTATCAATCAGATTCAGCTTGGTAAAAAATTCCTGCAATAATGTTTTTGATGTTGTATCAAGAAATACGCCTCTTAATTCATACTGCGCATATAGTTCGTTCAATCGGATTTTCTCCATATTCCTAAGTGCAAGCTTTGTAAGGAATATAATATCTCTCTCTGTAAGATTAAGTACCAATCCTGACTTTTTTCGATTTTTAACAAATCTATATTTACAGAATTCAGAAAACTTCTCTGAATAAAACTGGCTTGCACGTTTTCTTTCGGTTTCATTAAACTGTGCGAGTACACATGCAAAAAGATGTCTTATTGCCGAGTCTGTATTATTCGCCCCGGGAATCTGATCTATAGCATCGAACTTTTTATAATCTCCAATAAATGATGTATATACTTGTTCTGCTTTTTTTACCTCATTTGCTATTTCCACATCTAAATCATGGCTCGAATCAGCCAGTTCCCTAAAATCAATATAATCCATCATCGGCATATCATTTTGGTTTAAGATTTCGAGCGTAATCGCGTGGCTAAACATCCTTGATATATTATTTGAAAGTTTATCCCATCCTTCTATACAGCATTGCCTGTTCTTACTTACTTTCTCCCAATCCAATGCAAAATACAATTTCTCAAGTTTGTCACGATCGCCATTGCCAAATAAATCCAGGGTTAATGCACACTGTGATACATAATAAAAGTAATAAAACGCCAAAAGATTTGAGAAATCATCAATGGACGTCATTCCAGAAGAAAGCATGAAGCCAAAGTCTTCTTTGAATCTCTGTTGTATGCTTCTCTTTACCTTAAAATACTTATTATCATCAGGTAATGCCCCCTCCTCATGCGTCTCTATTGAATCTACAACCATTTTTTCCAAAACATTAAACGGATAATCCTTCTCTGCCGTTTTAATATTTATTTTATCCTGATCATCCAATCCCAAAACACAATATAAAAAGTCCGCAATTCGATCAGCACTTTTATTATCTACAGCTGTTTGATACGCATATAATCCGATGTTGTTTGCTTGGAAATTATCTCCTTTAAAGAAAAGCGATCTAATTATATCCTTAAACACCTCAACATCATCAGGATCTTCAATTTCTATCTTTTCCTGAATTCTTTTACATAAATCTTCAAAACTTAGTGCTTCTGCCGATATATTTAACGACTTTCTAAAAAACCCACTTACTGCATCAGCAAGTTCATATACTATCGGAGAAGCATTTCTAGTCGTAGCTTTATACGGATATAGTTTAAAACACTTATCCGGCACATGATTCAATCTGTATGAATCCTCAGACTTGGAGCCAGGATCTTTAGCATTAAAATTATTTCTAAACAAATCTTCGTCAAAATAATATCCTGACATCATTTCACCACCTTAAACTTATATATGCCAAATTTCGTTTTCTCTAACACTGCTTTTTGCCCTTTTTCCGAAATAGCTGTCATATACTTGTCAGCCGATCCAGTTTTAAGAATTTTCGTAATAAAACTAATAAAGTCAGCATGATTATTTCTGTCTTCCGCTGTTTGTACATACCCCTTTTTCAACTTGCCAATTAATTCATACAACGAATAATCGACATCCAGTCTTATGGATTGTCCACTTGCGTCTTGAAACTCAACAATAATGTATGGCAAAAATCTATTTAATCTATCTTCGCTTGTTTCATGTGGCATATTATCCAAAAATGCTTCAAATTTTATATTCTCATATAAAGCAAATTCTTTATGCTGATCATCAATGCAGATGTTCCCTTCGCTCTCATTACCGCACCAATTAGTGACCGCATCTTCCACATCCGAATATAAGTTGCTAAGTTTCGAGACCTTTCCGGCATTATAACTAAACAAATCTCTAACATATTTTTGGAAACTATCCCCAGATACCATCCCCATAGTTATTGCCTTTGTTCTAACAAGCACATTAAATAATTTTGATTTAAGAGCTCTATCAGTGTTAATTATTTCTATAATGCTTTTATCATGGAATATATCAACATATGGTGAGTCTACCAGCAACTTCTTAATAGTATTTGAAACATCATCAGCGACATAATATTCTATTGCCAAATCATCTGCAGCCTCATCCCTATCCAATAAAGGATCGTATTTATGTGTCTTGTTCATGATGGAAGTAACATCATCGCAATCAAACAAAATAGTGGGCATTATGCATCCCAAATACTCTTTCAGAAACTTTGACACATTAACAGAACTTTTTTGAAACCTTGCAAAATCGAAATCTTGAGCGACCAAAATATCGAAGACATAATTTAACAACTCTCTTGTTGTTAGAATCTCCTTTTCACGAACAATAACATTTACAAGGAGCATTGCAATATATCTTCGAACCTTCTCATCCATAAAGAATTCATAGTTCTTTTTTATTGGACACTTAGAACTTAATGGGCAAGAAGAACAATCCTCTTTATATGATGCATAAAATGGATTACTCTCATTCTGTGAAACGATTTTTTCAAATAAAGCATTTATATACTCTGGGTTAATCCCATCTTTTTCCAGTAAAAACATATGGTAATCTGAAAAGCTAATATGCTGGAAATAACTGTTCGGATCATAACCTCTTTCATTCACCTTTGAAGAAAGAATATTTGCATTGAACACATACTGCTTCAATGATTTAAAATCTTCTCCATACTGCGATTCTATAAAATTACTTAATACACCAAGATTAATTGCAAGAATAATATTCTTCCCTGGAGAATCCAAATTATTATCCTTGAACCCAGATAATACTTCACATAGTGTATCAATCGCAGTCTTTTCCGGAGCATTACTCTCAGTAGCATCATTGTGAATTATGTAGTTTTCCAACAGATTTTCTGTGTCAGAGTTTTTTAAGTATGACAGTAAATGAGACTTTCCATCTCCTGCACTTCCACACAAAAGAACCAGAGTTTTTTTTGTTCCGACGTTTACTTGTCGCAAGACCGCCTTCAAATCCTTTTCAGCATCTCTTACAACATGCATATACTCTTTAAACCCGTCAAAGGAATCAACATTATCTATTGAATCGCTTGACGACTTTCTGAGCTTATTAAGTTTACTAATAAAATTGCATCCGCTCATTGTTATTCAACCCGTTCTCTATTTTTCTTTTTTGACATACCGACCTGTTTTGATTCTTGCATCATCCGGTTTACTGGAATCACTCGGTATTAGCCAGGTCTTCCCCTTCTTTATAACGCCTTCTATTCTTCCTTCTGCGCATAAAACACTAATCCGTCTCGAGGAAATTCCCCATTTTTCTGATAGTTCAACTGTTGTCAAATATTCCATATATCCTTCTCTCTTCAATAAACAAAAATCAAATTCATTATCATTATATATTATATTCATTTATCGGAACAAAATCAACCTTTTTCAGTCAAAAACTAATGTTTTAAACGCAATATATGGTTTAATCTACTTTTTCACAAATTGGCAAGCAATGCATTTGTCCGACAAATGCGCAGACCTGCTTGTTGGGAGTTGCTCCCAATCCCTTCAAACATCAGATTTTCATCTGCTGATCTACGCCCCGCTTCTCGGTGCTGAGTACTTCTGCCTAAAAGCCGGAAATAAAAAAAGAGGGGCACCCCACCGGATGTGATTCCGATGAAATGCCCCTTGTGACTAAAGGGTCTCTTCTTTGGTTTTTGCTTTTTCTCTCGCTCTGGTTTCCTCTTCTTTCTCAAGATTCAGGAACCGCTCGATGTCGTATTTTGCCGTAGCAAAGTCCGTCATCTCCTGCTTGGCTTTTCGGTATTCCCTGTAAGATTCCTTCTTCCTGGCAAGGAGTTCCGCGTATTCTTCGTTCAGCTGTTTAACCGTCGGAAGCTTCTCTACACCCAACTCTGAAAATGCCTGCTTCGCCGCTTTATGAAGAGTGATCTCTTCGCGGTGAGCTTCAAAGAAGGCTTTACTGTACCCCGCCTTTCGGTAGGCCACATAGACATCCTTGGTCTTGGCATAATTCAAAATATGCGTCTTTAAGACCGAAATCTCTGCCATTCTCTTCTCGGCTGACTTGATCGTTGTGGACAGTTCATTGAAGTGATCTGCAGCTTCCTTGGCTCTCTGATTTAACGAATCAAGGTCCCTGATGTCATGCTCCTCCAGGAAGAGAAGTGCCTTGGCCACCTGCTTCACATTGTAGACTTTCGCCCATCTCTCATATCCGGTTCCTTTGCCCTGAGCAAGTTTTGCCTGGATATCAATGAGCATATCCACCTTCTTTTCCGGTTTCGCATTTTGCTTTCGGATCTCAGGATCACGCTCCATCTCGCCGGAGATGATCTTCTCAAGGTCGTCAGGTCTGTATCCTTCCCCGAGGGACTTAAAACGGATAAACCGCTTCTGGTCTTTTCTCTTGATAGCATGATTTTGTCCACGCTTTATCTGGTACTCTTCCTCTTCCAGGAGACGAAGCAGCTCTTCAAAATCTTTCGGATTTCTCGCGATTGCTCTGTCGATCGCATCACGGATCGCATCACGGTAGGACGCTCTCTTTGGATAATCCGTCCGTTTTTCCTGATCCCGATACTGTTTCGGTTTGATGACCGACAGCCCATGTTCCAGACACAAGGTATCGCTCAGATGCCGGACCACCAAGGATGATAAAAAGAAATTTCTGAACTTCTTGGTACCGGAGATATTTGTGGAATTGAAGATGATGTGATTATGGATATGAGCCTTATCCGTGTGAGTAGCAACGATAAAGGCATAGTCACCTTTTGTAAATCGCTTCGCCAGTTCATAGCCTATCGCATTGGCTTCCTCCGGTGTGATCTCACCGGGCTTAAAGGACTGTCTGATCTGATAAGCGATCACATCATTCGTGGGTACCCGGTGATTTCTGATGTACTGACTTCTGTCGGAATAGAATTCCTGGTCTACGATCTGTGGGTTGCACTCATAGGCAGTTACATATTCACCCTTTTCAGTTTTTTCTCCGTTCTTCGCATAATCGACTCTGTCCTTTAAGCACTGCGAGACGGTCTTGCCCTTATTCTCATGTAAGGGGATCAGTCTTGTAGCTGCCATGAATGCCTCCTAAATGCTCGATAATCTTTCCAGGATCTCACCCATCCGGGCGAGGATTTCCTGATGTCCTTTCTGCAGATCTTTTATATCTGCCTCGTAAATACTGCCGGTTTCATTTGCTCTTTTTGCGTACTGATTGAGATTATTGGAATTGATGCGAAGGAGGCGAAGAACCTCCTTCACATCTCCCAGATCAACGTTTATCACGTAACCGTTCAGTGCCATCTTTCTGATGTAAGCACTGGTATTTGTCATTCCGGCTTCTCGCATACGCTCGCGAATCAGATCCCATTCTTCGTGAGTAACACGGGCATATACCATTCCGCCCTGCCTTGACATTTCAGATCCTCTCCCGGTCTCCGCACAGCACGCATCCGGTCACAGGCTTTGCACCTTCAGGTACAGGAACCGGCTCCTGCAGCCTTTTTAAGACCGACTTCTTTTTCTGCTCTTCCTCGATCACTTCGGCAGCACTTACCTGGCAAACAGGCTTTGGTTCCGGCAGGTTATTGATCACTCCGTCGAAGGAATTATCATTCTGCTCAACCATATCCTCGATGCCTCTCATGGGATTTCTGCTTACCGAAGGACCAGCACCGGGAGTCTCGTCAAAGGAACCACCGACCTCTTCGATCTCAGTTTCAACTGCTCCACCAACCTCATCCCATTTCCGGATCTTCGTCTTTTTCTTTTTCTCCATATCACTTCGCTCCTTTCGAAAAATCCAATGTGAATTGCGGTGCTCCGTTATCCGATACGGACAGAACAACCGTGGTATCGTATGTCTTTCCCGTTTTCACGGATCTGCACTTTTTAAGCTTTGCCCTACCTCTGGACAAGAGCTGCTCTGCCACCTGCTTGGTCAGCTTCTTTGAGAGAGAATCAAAGAACCGGTTATCCTTCCAGAGTGCGAACTTACAATCCTTGTTCTCGCAAAAGAAGCCCTTGGACTTCTCAATGACATCAGCTCCACAGTGAGGACATTTCCCAAGAGGCGCATATGCCGGTTTCATCAAAACCTCTGCTTCCTGCACGATCTCATAGGTATTAACCAGCTCTTTTACCATGGATCCGATCTCATCCATAAACTGATCAGCGCTGTAGGATTCCTTCTCCACCTCCAGAAGCTTTTGCTCCCATTCGGCAGTCATGGATGCAGACTGAATTGCTTCGGGGATGACAGTGATCAGCATCTCGCCCTTATGAGTCGGAACAAGATACTTGGTCTTCTTATCACCCTTTCTTTCAATAAAACCGATTCGGACAAGCTTCTCTATGATGCCTGCACGGGTCGCCGGAGTACCGAGACCTTTACGCTCAGCCTCATCCGGAGTCTCATCACTACCCGCCTTTTCCATTGCGGAAAGCAGCGTATCCTCCGTATAGGATTTCGGAGGCGTGGTCTTTCCGGCTTTCACACCAGCCTGAGTGATCTTTATCTCATCACCTTCGTGAAGAGAAGAAATGTCGCCCAGTGCAGTATCATCCGGATCATCCTTTTTCTTTTCACTGATCTTTGCCACTCCTTTCCATCCCGGATCTGTCACAGACTTTCCTTTTGCCGTAAATCGCTCACCTGCGCACTCACCCTCTAACACTGCCTCCGCATAAATGCAGGGGCTCGAAACAGCCTCTAAGAGCCTTGTAGCGATAAGCTTAAGTACTTCTCTCTCTCCGGTAGGAAGTTCTGACAAATCAGCCTTATCAACAGATGCCGTAGGGATGATCGCGTGGTGATCTGTGACCTTCTTGCTGTTGATAACGCAGTGATGATTCTGATCATCGGTAGGCTTAAGACCGCTGACCTTTTCTGCTTTTGTGATCAGATTCGGAAGCGAGGCTTCCATATCATCGGTCAGATACCGGCTGTCAGTTCTCGGGTAAGATACCAGTTTCTTTTCATACAGGGACTGGGTGTAATCCAGCGTTTGCTGTGCTGTATAGCCAAGTCTCTTATTTGCTTCACGCTGAAGCGTTGTCAGATCAAAAAGCGCCGGAGCCTTCTCCTGCTTTTCCTTTTTCTCCGCCTTTGTGATCGTAAGCTTTCCGGCCAGCGTGCACTTAATAAGCAGTTCCTTAGCTTCTTCACTGCTGCTAAGTCGCTTACTTCCCAGATCTCCGATCTCAGTACTAAGTATCACGGTATAAAAATCCTCCGGTCTGAATGCTCTGATTTCAGCCTCACGTGCTACAGTCAGCGCAAGTGTCGGTGTCATCACTCGGCCCACATTGAGAGTCTGACCATACAGGGAAGAAAAGAGCCTGGTGGCATTGATGCCAACGATCCAGTCGGCACGTTCTCTGCAGAGTGCTGCTTCGTAAAGTCTGTCGTATTCCCTTCCGTTTTTGAGACCCGCAAAGCCATCACGGATCGCTTCATCTTCCATCGAAGAGATCCAAAGTCGTTTCATGGGCTTATCGCATTTCGCTTCGTCATATACCAATCGGAAGATGAGTTCCCCTTCACGTCCGGCATCGCATGCGTTGGTTACACAGTCCACATCATCCCGGTGGAGCAGATCCTTCAAAACCTTAAACTGCTTTCTCGTAGCGGCAGTTACCTGATACTGAAATACATCAGGGATGATCGGAAGGTCTTCCTTCTTCCAGGTTTCATATTTACTGTCATAGGTTTCAGGTTCGGCAAGCTCAACCAGATGCCCGACGCACCAACTCACAAGATAGCCACCTCCGGAGAGGTAGCCATCCTGCTTGTCAGTACATCCAAGGACTTTAGCGATCGACTGAGCCACCGAAGGCTTCTCAGCAATCACCAGGTTATTCGCCATAAGTCCCCTCCTCAAGCTCTCTCAAAATCCTTTCTGCGTATTCGCAGCACTTCTCATCAGACCCACAATCTTCATCGTCCAGATCCTCGTCCCAGAAGTCGTCATCCTCATCGTCGTACAAGTCGAGTTCACGAAAAGCATCTCTTTTCCTTTTATAACGGATGATCGCAGTGACGATCCCTCCAACAACAGCAACTCCGGCTACAATTCCAATGATCAATTTCTTACGCATATTCTTTTCTCCTCCTTAAATAGCTTCCTGAAGGTCCTTCTTGGGATCCTTCTTAGGTGATTTTGTTTTCTGTGACTTTGCTTTTTCAGCCTTCAGTTTTTCTTTTACCGAAGTCTTCTTAGCACTTTTCTCTTCCTGAGCTTTCTCAGGCTTTTCAACCTCCGGCTGTTCCATAGTGATCTCGATCTTTTTGTCAGTCTGATAGGAACCGAAATCTACCGGAGGTTCGATCTTGATAAAGCCGATGGGCTGACCGGCCTCCGGATTATCGAAAGGGAGCTCATCACCGTGAGCCGCGATAAACTCCTCTACTTCCTTCACACTGTCGCGTGCCTGCAGTTTCTCATCGATCTTCACGATCATGTCGGATGCAGTCTTTCGGATGGTATCCAGGGATGCTTTAAGCTCCGGTACTTCCTTATCCGCAGACCAGGTCGCAACATAGGCGAAAGAATAATCCGAAGTGTCAATGCCGTAATGCTGGCATACAACGTAAGCTACAGATTCTGCTTCCGTCTCCTTCTGATTCTTGGACTTCTTATCACCGGACGCATCCATAGCATCCTTGGAATGAAGTGCCTGATGTGCAGCTTCATGGATCGCCGTCTTTACGGTCTGTGCCTCGCTCATGCCCTCCTGGATAGCGATACGATTCTCTTCCAGATGGAAGTATCCCTTGGCACCGGAAGGGATATCCTCAAAGGTAATAGGCACGGGAACCACTTCTTTGATCGCATCAAAGAGTGCGTTATAACCTTCCACGGTTCCTGTAAGTTCTGTTGTTCCCAAAGTGGGAATCGGATCACCTTCCGTCTGACTCACATCAAAAGTGCTGACAGGCTTGAAGGCATTTACCGTGATCTCCACGGTTTCCTTTACAGGCTCACCATCCTTATCCAGGATGGGCTTCCCGGCAGGGTCTGTCTTATCCTGCTCTTTCTGCATCTTGTAAGGTGACGGAGCCAGGATACGGATTCCCTTCTCACCTTTTCTCACAAAGCGGTTCATGTCCTTCCATCCGGTGAATGACTGGCACATGGTAGCATCAGGTCTCTGCAGCATGATCAGGATCTGATTGTTCACGGAATACCTGGGGAGCTTCGCGCAGAAGTTCAGATAATCCTTATAACCATCGGATGTGAAAATATCCTTTACTCCCTTTTCCAGCTTTGTAGTGATCTCATCCATCTCGGCCTTACGAGCTTCTGCTGCAGCCTTGGGATCAAATTTGCTCTTATCGAAATCTGCCATGTTACTTACCCTCCTTATCAGTTTTCCTGTTTACGGTCTTTGCCTTTTCCTTCATCTGGGAAAGTCTGTCCTTAACGGAAAGAGCAGGCTTCTCAGCCTGCCCCTTCATCGCATTTACGTATCCTTCAAAACGTGATTTTCGTGCCATTATTCCTTATCCTCCTCTTCATCGTTAGACTCCTCATCATCAAGATCGATGATCTCGGGCTCTTCAGCTTTTTCATCCTCACTTATGATGTCATCCACCTCATCGGCAAGACCGTCGAGCAGATAATCATCCTCGTCCTCGTTGTAATCCGCATCGGGATCCGGACCGTTATCTACCTTCGGCTTTTTGTTCTTAACCTTCGTAAAGTAGAAGTATCCGCCCGCACCGCCAAGAGCTAAGATCAGCACGATAACTAACGCACCGGAGCTCTTCTTTTTCACAGGTTCTTCAGGCTCTTCCTCGGCCTCTGGTTCCTCTGTGGAAGTGGGCTCTTCAGTAACTGCAGGTTCCGTCTCCTTAGCTTCCTTCTGAGCGATATAATCATTTACCGCATCTTCATCCATAAGAGCTAAGAGATCCGCCTCATCAACCATATTCAGGAAATGAACAGTCTCGGTTCCGTTATCGTCACGGTCGATGATGATGTAAAAGTAATTACCGGCCTTGGTGACAACGGTTATGAACTGCTTTCCTGCCTGGCTGGGAGCACCGTAATCATCCACGAGAGTCATGTTTCCATCAGGAGTAAGAGGTCCCCACTCTTCCTCAGGCACCTCCTCTGTTTCAGGAGTCTCCTCTGCAGGAGCTTCGGGATTCTCCGTCTCTTCATCGCCGCAGCAGAGAGTGTAGTCGATCTTGCAGAGCTCACAGTCGGGATTGATACAATCCTCTGTGCACTTATGCTCACAGGTGCATTCATATCCGCCGGCATGTGCCATGATGGGAGTCGTCCCAAATAAAAAAGCCGCAACGATCGTTGCAGCTGAGATCATTCTGATCTGTATTTTGTTTTTAATTCTCTTCATCTTCGAAATCCTCCG
>Ga0256405_10004161_pt1 | contig 27778 bp, 31 predicted proteins | sample RumenRJG_02DNA_FD_189096 | JGI IMG/M metagenome (GOLD analysis project Ga0256405, IMG submission 189096) | Bovine rumen microbial communities from Lethbridge, Alberta, Canada - RJG_02 | ecosystem: Host-associated > Mammals > Digestive system > Stomach > Rumen | place: Canada: Alberta... | reverse complement strand
GACTGAAAAGGCAGCTCCTAAGAAGTCTTCATCTCTTCAGGACAGGATTTCAAAGAAACAGACTGAGGTTGATAAAAGAGAAGCAACCAAGCCGCAGCCATCCAAGAAAAGGGATGTAGCTTTGGCATAGGGCCTCCATCTAAATCAGGGGATGTCTGTGGACATCCCCGCCCTTTTTTTAAAATGTTCCGTCTGTGATTTGATACCTTGGTGTGGTATATTATAAAACAAATAAAATTATCATTGGGTTATAGAAGGGGAAACAATATGAATGATGCAAATACAAACGATGAACTTGATTATACATTACTTGAAGACATATGCAAAAGTTTGTATAGAGAAAAAAATGAAGTGGAGCTTGTTGCTGAGGATGAAGATTATGTGGTTTTAAATGAAAAAAGGATAGGAAAGAATTATAAAGTAATTGCTAATTATGAGAATAGAGATTTATTAGTAAAAAACAATCCAAAATTGAAAGTGTTTGAGGATAGAGGATTCAAATTTGGGGATTATGTTGAACTATTGTTTGACTATGATTCTATGATGTGCAATGACTGTGATGAATTTGTTTTTTCTGAGTTCGAAATTGATGATGTAAAAATAAATATTACCAATCCATCATTTTTATTTGATGTTGTAATGAATGGATTCAGTAATGATAAATACTATGATAATAATTATTTTTATACCATCTCTCTAAAGGGTATTACTGAAGAAAATTATGAGGATTATTTGACTAAAGCACTTTTTTTGATTGGATATTATAATCCTTCCGTAAATGATACATCATATCCAGAGTGCTATGAATTTTTAGGCGAATTGTATTTTAAATATGCGGAGGATGAATCTATAATAGAAAGACGGAGAAAGGATAATCCTAGTTATTCTGATAAAAAGTTTAATGATATAAAATATCCTGAGGCGTTAGCTTTTTACAATGAGGGAAAAGTGTTATTTGGACATGAAATATCATTTCAGTATTTTTATAAAGTTATAGAGCATTTTTTTCTGATTTGTAGACAAGATGAGTTTCGAAATATTATAACAGAATATAATTCAAGAAATAATATAAATGAGTTTATAGATAAAGTTACAAAGATTTATCGCCAACAGGAGGATAGTCAATTAAAAGTATTATTAGAATCTATAGAACCTGATATACAAGCTATTGTATCGGAATGTAAAAAAAATGGATATATTATTGAGGATAGTGTAGATGCGTTTTCAGATGCATTATACTTGTATAGAAATTCTATAGTTCATGGAAAAAGTGATGATAAATTTGTTGTTAAAACACCAAGCAGTATTGGCTTAAAACAAGAAAAATTTTGGAACCTTGCTACTGAACAGATAGCAGAAAAATTGATTGTAAAGTACTGTCTATAAATATATGCAAATTGCCGTTATGGATTAATGCTAATCCGTAGCGGCAATTATTTTTTTATACAATGTGGAGGTATTTAGATGAATGAAAGTAAAAGAATAAGACCAGAAGTTAATCAGATTCAATTAAGGCTGAAACAAATGAAAAAGAATGAAGAGTTTATGATATCTATTCCTATAGGTCAAATATCTGTTTCAGAAGATGATAGAACCGAAGAAAAAGAAAAAACAGATAGAGTTGTAAAATCAAACATGAGAAGGGAAAAGCAACATGGACGAGAAGAAATATGAATTTGATCAGGTGGCTATCCGGATGGTCCGGGAGAAGCCTCTTTACAGCACGGAACCGATTGACTCTCCAGAGAAAGCTGTGAAACTCCTGGCTGATGCGATAAGAGATTATGACAGAGAGGTTGTATGTGTGATAAATCTTAATTCAGCTCTGCAACCTATTAATCTTAATATCTGCTCTATGGGGGCGATAGATAGAGCGATTGTGAGCCCGAGAGAAGTTCTTAAATCCTCTATACTCTCAAATGCCACATCTGTAATGCTTTTCCATAATCATCCAAGCGGTAACTGTCAGCCTTCTGATCAGGATGTATATATAACTGACAGGATGCAGGAAGTATATGAACTTATGGGAATAAAGATGTTGGATCATATTATTATTGGAGACAGAGACTATTATTCATTTACCGAGAATAAGAGTATGCCGGATAACCAGTTTTCTCTCACGAACATCATGGAACTCTATCAGATGAAGCATGGAATTGAAGCTCAGATGGAAGCATTAAGAGAACAGCAGAAGAAACTTGAAGAGGCCAAGGGAATGGGTGAAGCTGCAGAGAGCAAGCTGGTTTATGATATATATGATGATCCTGATTTTGCGGATCAGAAGAGTGCTCTTGAAATAGCGGAAAAACTGAATGACTGGTATCAGGACTATGATGTGTACGAATACAATGATACGGTTGATGATGCAGCTGAAAATGTACAGGAGCTGAAGGCTCAGATTCTGGCTGGGCAGACAGAAGATATAAAGGAATATATAAGAGATGCGATTGATGAAGGGGATCCGGACGACAGGATAATAATACGTGCGAAGGAACTTCTCAAGGAACTTGAGGAGTATAAGCCTCTTGCAAAGGTAGAAGAGATAGAAGAGCAGAACTATAACATGATAGATAACCGGATCAATAATGTGGATCCTAAAGATGAAAAGCAGCCAGGAAAGAAAGCTGAAAAAGATGAAGAAAGAACCAGTGCCGATAAACGCTTTCCCGGGGCTAAGTTTGGTAATTTCAAAATCAAGAAGAAGGTTGAAAATATCCGTTTTGCTCTGATTGCAGATGTGAAGATGCCAGATGGGAAGCTGCATGAAAAACAGATTATAGGTGAATTTAAGGATAAGGCAGCAGTAGAAGATTTCTGCAAGCAAAATAATATAGCATATGATGATATTACGAATTACCTTCAGAACATGATAGAGCATAAGAAACAGAAGGTGAATGAAAAAATGGCAGAGGCTCAGGAGATAGCGAGCCCTAAGCTAGGGAGGAAAGGAAGGGCAAGGGATTGAATGATAACGGAAATAACTAAAAAGCCATATAACAGGATAACTGTTAGTGATGGAAGGAAAAGAAGGTCTAGAAGATTAAAAGATAATCCTCAAGATTATAAGGCTGTTAAACAGGCTAATATATTATTTCTTTTCTGTATCATATTTGAGGTGGTCGGAATAATGACAATACTGTTCTTTGGAACTATAGGAGCACAGATGTCTATCTACTTTATGACATTTCTGTTCTCTTTTTTTATTTGGAGAAAGAACAGGGATACTATAGATATTCCTATTAAGAAAGTTGAACCAATAAAACTTATACATTTATCAGCGTTAACAATATGCGGGATTCCGATAGCGTTATTGCTAAATGCTTTTGCCGGTTTATTATCGAAATCTGGCGCTGACTCAGCTGAGGATGTAAATATATATCCGGTAGTTTTAGCTATAATTGTATTTGCGGTAGTTCCTGCGATAGTGGAAGAATTTGTGTTCAGAGGCTGTATGCTCAGTGCATACTGTAAGGTGGATGTGAAAGCGGGAATACTGATAAGCAGCCTTTTCTTTGCGCTTCTGCATTTTTCATTCGGATCTGTATTATATGGATTCTTCTTTGGGCTGCTTTTTGCAGTGGTGAGACTGGCAACAGACAATCTTATGTATACGATGATAATGCACTGCCTCTTCAATATGATAAATGTGATGTTATCATATATGAGACTTGAAGAGATTCAAACAGTTGTATCAGTGGGAATCTACGTAATAGCCATAATAGGTTTTATAGTACTGATAATTCTTTTCTTTATAAAGAATACCATTGATATTGTCAGTGGCCACTCAGAGGGCAGATTTAGGCCTAGGAATCTTATTACAAAGGAAGGATATTTAACGATGGCAGTGTGTATAACAGTGATGGGGATGCTGCTTATAGTGTAATAAATCTAGCTGTTCATGGATGACTTTTGTGCTATATGTTATGTTTTTATCTGTCTAGACACCGATAATACTATTCCAATTTCGACAAGCATAACTGAGAGTGATGTTCCTCCGTAACTGATGAACGGGAGTGTTACACCAGTATTAGGAAATATATTTGTTACAACAAACATATTTAGAATAGCCTGACAACCAATATGTGATATGACGCCAACAACGATTAATGAACCAAATAAATCATATGCATAGTCTGCAATTGTTTTGAGTCTCCATAACAAGAAGATAAATACTAGAATTATACAAAGAACTCCGACAATTCCTAGTTCTTCACAGATTATGGAAAAAATCATATCGTTTTGAGCTTCGGGAATAAAACCTCTTTTCTGAACACTTTGACCGAGACCTTTACCAAACCATCCTCCGGAACCTATTGCATATAGAGCCTGCATTGTCTGGTATCCCTTGTCGGATGATTCGGGATGTCTCCAAGCGTAAATACGATCACTTCTATAACCTTTTAATGCCAGCATTGCGAAGAAAAGTATAGCGCCCGCAGCAAGGGCTAGAATAAAGTATTTTGGTTTAGGAGTCACCATTAGCCATATGAATACTGCAATTGCACCGCATATTAAAGCTGTACTGAGGTTTTCAACTGCAATGAGGATAATCATTATTCCAGGATATATAAATGTTTTAAGTGTTCCTTGGATGGTTTCTAAGTCTTTGGAACGAACAGTGCAGATGTGTGCCATATATAGGATAAGTGATAGTTTGGCGAGTTCTGATGGTTGAAAGGAGAGTGGACCAAGATTTATCCATCTTGCAGATCCATTTCTGACTGATCCGATAATAAGAACTAGAAGAAGCATCGTAATAGATATAATCATCAGAAGTTTTGTCCAGTTTTTGAGAAATTGGTAACGTAGCTTAGATGCCATGTACATTCCTATAAACCCGACTATTGCCGCTCGGAATTGCCTTATGGCAAAATAGGAACTCTTTCCATATATGTTATAGGCGGTGTAAGAACTTGCACTATATACCATAAGGATTCCGAACAATACTAGAAAGATAACATAGAATAGTGTTTCATAATCAAAGTAAATACCTTTAAGAAATATCGTCTTGTACGTTTGTGTATTCGTTGACGATGTCTTGTTCTTCATCTTTGTCACCTTCCTCAACATTTTTTTCCATTATGTTTGTAAGACTATTTCGTGCTTGTTGAGCCTTTGTTTCTAAAATTAGTTTTTTAATTGTTCTTTGTTCTTTCTTATCTTTGACGAATCTGAAGCCAATGAATATTCCTTCTGCAATTGCTATTATTCCCATTGTAATAAGATACGGTATTAGCTCACCTTCTTTATCGCAGGAACCTTTAAAGTAACCATTTTGTTCGATAGACTCGCAAAACTTATCTACTCCACCTGCTATGGCGGCGTCATGTACCAGTTTTCCATATGGTTTTACATTTTCGGCATTCATCCTTTTTTCCTCCCATTTAAAAATATATCGATATTGTTAGTTTTAGATTTATACAAGATGGAATACTCAACTTTATCAAGTAGATCGTTAATCTGCATGATTACAAAATATACTTTTTGATGTGTTAATGTTTCATCATTACTGATGTTATGATTGTTTTTGTTGCATATGATTCGTGCTGCATGTAAGTGATCGATTAATTCTTTATCGTGTATTAGATTTTTGCTTTCACATATTTTTAGATTTGTTAGCATTGAGTCATCTGATTCGTTCACACCATCATAATGATGTACTAAGAGTCGTAGGGCTTCATCCATCACCACTCTTGAATCAAATAAAGCATAACGAAATTCACCGTCTTGTAATTTTTGTTTGGCTTCATTTAAACGTGCTCTGATAATAGGGATTCGTTCTTCGTAATAGCTATAGCAATAACCTGCACGATCAACTCCATATACATTAAACTTAGTTTTGCTGTATCCCTCACTGTCTATGCCAGCACGATTAAACCCTTCTTTATCAAAACCATGTCTGTTATAACCGTCACGGTCTCTTCCATATATGTTATAACCATTCTTGTCATATCCTTCTTTGTCGAAACCATGATTATTAAAGCCGTCTTTGTCATAACCTTCCGAATTAAAAATATTTACGTTGTCGTTGCTTGGTTGCTTTTTTGAGGACCACCCTTCATTGAGTTGAGTATTCTCTTTTGAAGTGGTGGTTTTGTCAGGTTTTAGATTATCTTCTTTGTTTATGAAGGCATCTAATCCCCAGATTATTCCAGATGTACCAGCTACACCCAAGAAAAGGTATGATAATTTTTTTAGATCGATAGTCATATTAGTTCCTCCTCATGTTAATTACTTTGCTAACGATATCTGCAAACCAGTGCAAATCATTCATACGATCCATTAAAGCATCCGTTAGTGTTACATCTCCGTAAACTCTCTTAACATCTTCTGGCTCCCAGATATCTCCAGCTTCTTCCATTCGTTCTATAAATGCTTTTATTTCAGTATCTGTCATAAAATCACCTCCCAAGTTGCGTTTGACTCTTGCTGAAATGAAAAAACTGCAAAAAAATTACAGAAATCTTATTTGAAATATATCACTATAAAACAACTCTGTCAAGCACTGAAACAGAAAAAGTGTAAAAAAAATGCAATATTTCGAATTCGACATTGACATATTTAGGTGTTAATGTATAATTATTGTAGAAAAATAGAACGAGAAGGGGGTGGATTCATATGATTAAAAATGAATACGTCACACCGATAAGAATTGAAAAAATAGAATTAAAAAACTTTAAAGGGGTTAAAAATGGATCCATAGAGTTTAATTGCTTTAAAAGCCGTGAAGATGAAAATACTAAGTCTGATATATTAGGTTTATATGGGGCAAATGGATCTGGTAAAACCACTCTGTTAGATGCGTTACAGGTGGTGAAACTTGCGATGATGGGTGAAGATATACCAATTAAAAAGTTTGGTGATTTGATTTCTCAAAATGAAGATAGTTCCAAGATTGTAACTACGTTTCAATTAAAAAATCCGGATAATACTTTTTATCATATTGAGTATTCATTTTCTTTAAAAAAAGAAATTATATATACAATAACTAAAGAGGAATATGAAAAAAGGAAAGAAGCTAAGAAGAAAGCAAATATAGCTAAAGGAGTAGCTGGAGCTGCCTTGATCAGTTCGGTTGCGGCAGGAGTTCTTTTAAGTCCTTCGACAGCTGCTGCAATGACTGGCAGTGCCGCCAGAGTTTTAGCTAATCAGGTTGCTAAGCAAGCTGGTTCAAACCGAGGTGGCATTAGTAAACCAAAAAAAATAGAAATAATATCATTGTGTGATGAATCGTTGAGTTTGTCCGGAAATTTTCAAAATAGCGATGTAAGATTTGGACCGATTTTCGATACGAATTCAGAGGAAGAAGTGTTTCTTCCAAAAGCTAAACATAAAGCCTTTTTTCCAAAGGATACAGCTTTACTGATTCAGGAACTGGATAAGATAAAAAAACGAAACACGAATAAACCTAAATCATTTATTTTTAGTGACGAATTAAATGAGTTGTTAGTTTATTCAGGAGAACCTTCAGAATATGCAAACATAATCTTTGATCTTAAAGACTATGCTCAGAATAAGTTTTTTGTACTAAAAAATATTACTGATGATGACATTTATTATATTAATACTGGTTATGGAAGGATTGAAGTTAACAAAAATGATTCTTCGGTATATGTATATGATTCTGATGATATTGAATTATTAGTAGCTTCTATAAAAAATCTAAATACAGTATTAAAAACAATAATACCAGGTATGTCCATTAAAGCATTTAAAACAAAAGAAACTGATTTGAATGAAGACAAGACTTCCGAAAGTAAAAAGACAAAATCTAAAATATTGTTATATTCTGAAAAAGGAGATATAAGAATTCCCTTAACAGAGGAATCAACGGGAATTCTGAGAATTGTTTCTGTATTAGGTTTAATATCCTATGCCTTTTCTAATTCTGATGTGACAGTAGCTATTGATGAAATAGATTCGGGAGTTTATGAATGCTTATTGGGAGAAATGCTTAGGGCTTATGAGGATAAAGGGGAAGGACAATTAATATTTACATGCCATAATCTAAGACCATTAGAAACTTTGGATAGAAAGGATATTTGTTTTACAACTACTAATTCAGAGAATAGATACTTAAAACCTAAAAACATAAGAAAAAATAATAATCTTAGAGATGTATATATAAAAGAAATAGAAAATGAAAAAGGTGGTCAGCAGGAAAAACTATATGATTATGTAAAACATGATACAATTGCCAGTGCATTTCAGAAAGTTGGCGATGAAATAATAGATTAGTTTATATGTTTTATGATGATATAAAATCGCAGTTACACTAATGTGTGACTGCGATTTATTTTAGAAGTATTCACTCATTATTTCATTAAGCTGGTTGTATACAACTTCATAGCGCTCGTGACAATACAATCCCTCGTTGTTATCAGTTATCTGGTCTCTTTGATCTTCATAATCAAGTTTTAAGTCCCATATATCGCAAAGATCACGACTAATAAAACTTTCAAGTTTTGAATAAATATCCAGCTTATGAAGGATTAAGTATTCCTGGAGAAGGACAATTTCAACTTCGTGAAGTGAATCGCTTGCAATTCCGTAGGTCTCATTTATGGCCTCCTCATCGGTCAGCCCAGCTTCCTTAAATTCATAAAAATCCGTAAGATATGCAAAGGAACAGTCAAAATAGTCAAGGTAAAGTATTATTGCATCGTATATTCTTTTCAGCGAATCAAGTATTCTATCGTTTGCGGTCATAGTTTTTTCTCCTATCTTTTTTTCCATCAGTATTAGATAGTCAGTAATTCCAAGGCTTTCTGCCAGGATTTTAATGATTTCGACATCAGAGGGGCCATTCTTTTTTCCTCTCCAGTTATGAATTGCATCTCTTGAAACTCCAAGGGAATCAGCGAGCGTTTGTTCACTTTCTGTTATATTCTTACCTATTCTCGATTTATATGATCTAAAAGAACGATCAAAAGCAGAAAAGTTAAAGGAATAGTCTGAGCCATCTATATGAAATGTTCTTGTTTCCATAGGAGTCCTCCTTTTATTATCACGTGATAAACTGATTGTAACAGCAAAACGTTGATAAATACAGTTAGAATAATTCTACCTATATCTACCTAGTTATAATGTTAATGATGGCAAATTGAGAGTGAATTGCAAAAAAACAAAAAATCATATTTCCTCAGTGCTACGGTTATGATATTTATCCATTTCCTTTTGTAATCGTCTTAGTTCATTTATATTCTTCTCGTTTTTCTTTATATCCTGTTCATAAATTTCAGTTAATTCCTCTAGCTTAGAAAGTTCCTGCTGCATCCTTTCTATATATCCCTGACATCTGTCTTTATCCTCTAGGATACTTTTCTTTACATCAGTTGTATTTAGAAAGAGAGTAGCAGCAGTGTAGGCATTAAGTTCTGCATCATGCCGCTCATAATATCTTTCTTGATCCGTGGACTTTTCATACTTCTGATTTATCTTGAAGGTTTCAGAATAGATCTTGCAGTTTTCAATCATTTCACGGATCCTTTCAATTGACTGCTTATTCTTTTTTATAGACATATTAAGGCGGTTATTCTCGGCTTCAAGAGAGCTTAGCTTGGCTTTAATCTGTGTATAGTCTATCCCGTACTTATCCCGGAGCTTTTCCTTTATCTTTTCGGCAAGCATAGCATTCTGTTTATTTCTCCATTTGGTAAGACCATACTCAGCTGCAGATATATCTTTAGCATCTGACATATGCCTGATCTTAAGTTTTGTCTTATCGATGGCTCTATCTGCTTTTGACATGGCAGCCTTTTCGGCTTTTCTCTTTTCAGCTCTTTCAAGACGCTTTGCTTCTCTGGTTTCCTGGTTACGGATACGGTTAGCTATTCTTTTGGCAATCATTTCATCAGAGTAGCCCTGCCCCAGATTATAGCCCCGATGCCATTTATCTTTATCTGTAGCATCAGGGAGTCTGTATTTTGTGACTCTTCCATATTTCTTTGAATTACCAAAATCTATCCCAGCACCAGCCTCCTTCATCTTTTCAAGGAAATCATCAAAATCACTTGCAGCTTTTATCTTTGAATCTATCAGATCACGGAGCTGCTTTTTCTTTGAACCTTTCGGATTCTCAAGATCTTCATACCATTCTTTATAGGCTTTAGCTTTTCCTTTTTTCTTTTCAATCACACTAAGTCCGTGTTCTCTGCAGAACTCATCACTGGTCTTTTGTATCCGGTGCAGGAGAGAGAGGTTATCATCCAGCTTTCTTCCTGTCATGTCTCTCATGGCAGCACACATAACTATGTGATTATGGATATGTCCGTGATCTGTATGAGTAGCACATAAAAATGTGTACTTTCCGCCAAACAGGCGTTCCATCATTTCCATTCCGATCATATTTGCTTCTTCAGGTGAAATTGGATCATCCTTTGCAAATGACTGGATGATATGATAGGCCTTTACAGCTTCCGGATCATCATTCTTGCGTTTATTCAAAGAAGCTGCCAGTCTGAAAATATACTCTGCATTATCCTTCTGACATTCAAAGTATGATACAAGACTGCCTTTTTCTGTTTTTTCCTCATTTATCGCATAGTTTATGCAGCCGCCAGGACTTTTCTTAATCTTTATAATCTTCGTAATTGCCAAGATTACCACCTCCCGAAATTACTCTTGCCGTATATGTGGCAATTCTTGATTTCGCTTTTACAGCTTTTGCAACTTCAAGGGAAAGCGCATCCATCTCTTTTTTTAATTCGTCTATCTGATAAGATGTGATAGTTCCTGATTCATTAACTGCCTTTGCAATCTGATTTATGTTTGTTCCAATCTTTGAAATCTGGTGAGAAACCTCAAATAAGCCATCGAAGTTTACGCTTAAACAGACTGCATTATTGATATACATTCTTATAAGATCGCTGTAAGTGCTCTGATTCATAAACTCTTTTTGTCTTATCAGCTCATCATATTCTTCGTCTGTTACTCTGACTTGTATTCTTCTTGTATTAATAGCCATATAAAAACTCCTTTTTGAAAAATCTAAGTATATTGTGGGAATAAAAACAGGGGTCTGGGGGCATAGCCACCAGTAGTGAATCCGAAAAAACAGAAAATAAGCCGGAAGGCGTTTTTTCGGTTTTGAGGGGGTTTGGCCGACAAACCCAATGCTTGCGAAATGCCAAAATACCCGTACGGGATTTTGGCCTGGTTAGAAAACAAAAAATGCCACCACCCTCAGGGCATACTTTCCCTGTCTGATAGTAGCATTGATATATATGATTTATGCTTTGATGATAACAGAAAAAAATGAAAAACTCAAGATAAAAAAGCAAGGTAAAACTCTGAAACCCCGCATAAATGCTGGCTTCGCAGGCTGGCATTTTTAACGCCCAACCCTTTTGTTACTATAAGGACATAGAATATAGAAAAAAACACATACGGAGGTAATGCAAACATGTGGGAAAGATTCAAATTCTGGATTCGAAGAAAAAGAACCTGCAGAAGCTGCTGCATGACCTGTAAATACTATAAAGAATGTCGAAGTGATTTACTCAGAGAAAGGAGTTGAGCAATATGTTAAAACTATTCGTTTATATATTCATGTTTCCAATATATCTAATGATTTGGTTTGTTAAAGCAGTGTTCTGGATACCGCTTATCCTTCTGGGGCTGATTTTCGATGATGGAGGACCGGGACCTGGATGCTGGTAGCATACATATTTATAAATAGAAAATGATAGAATCGAAGGGAGAGAACTTTATGAAGAATGTATTTTTTACGATATCAGGCATGAGGCATTATTACGGAACAGATTTTCTTGAGAGAGGAGATGAGGTAAAGCTTGTCAAGGAGCCTGATAATGATTATGACAAAGAGGCAATAAGAGTTGAGGTGGATGGCCTCGGCAAGATTGGTTATGTAGCAAACAGTGTAGGGACTGTTCTAGGTGACTGCTACAGTGCTGGAAGACTGTATGATCTGATTAAGGATAAGGCAACAGCAACAGCAAAGTACATAACCGACAGAGGGACTGTTTGTGAGATTAAGATTAAGTAGAGGAGGTTCATTATGGGACAAGGATTTTCTATAAAATGTAAAAAATGTGGTTTTACTTTCGATGCAAACTTTGGGGTTGGATTCATGTTTCCAGTGGTATATGAGGAAATGATTGAAAAAGGCAGATCAGGTGAATTAGGAGAAGAGGTAAAGTCTTTCCTAGAAGATAATAAATATGGAACTCTTGATGTAGAAAATATAGTTCTAAGATGTACAGAGTGTGGAAATCTTGAAACTGGATACGATCTTTCCATGTATGTTCCATATAATGACGAATACGTTCCCGATTCAGAAAAAAAGGTGAGATGGTCAGTCGCTTTTCCGGCAGAAGGGATGAAATATGTTTCTCCTGTGGATCTTAAAGAACATTACAAAAAGGTTATTGACTATCCTCATAAGTGCAGTAATTGTTCTGGAAAAATGATGCTTATAAAAAAAGAAGATTTTGATAAGATACCATGCCCTGAATGTGATGGGATAATGAATCAGACAGATGAGTGCTTTTTCTGGGATTGATTCATTGGAGGATGTGATTTGGAATATTATTTTGTAGGAGGCTGCCATGGGAAAGATAAAGAAGTTTAAACTTCAATGGGGAGATGCCTGGAGAATTATCAGTGAAGGTTATGATTCCACTATTGAAATTACAGAAGACGGAAAAACAATACTACAGTTTTTAGTTAATATGAAACCGGTCAGCATTAATCTTGGCGATAGGGAAGATGAGTTTATTCAAGCTATAAAGAAAACTGGTATAAAGAAAATAAGCGGATATTATTTCGATTATGAAGGCATGTTGGATGGAGATGAATGGAGGCTTGATATTGTTGCTGATGGTATTGATGTATTTGCCTCTGGACACTGTATTTTTCCACATGAATTTGAAAGGTTATTAGAATACCTTCATAAGGAGTGGCATCTTCCAATCTGTGGATTGGCAAGACAATATTATCATAAACATTTAGATGCGTATGAACGTCAAGGTAAACGTAGTGAACTTGATGAAGAATGGCGTATGTATTTTTAGTTAATTTATTAGGTGGGATATTATGGAAGAACGTCTTAATATTTATGATAGATTTAATGTGACCGGTAGAGGTATGCTATATATGGTCGACTTTCCTGAGAAGATCATTATCCGGCTTGGTGATGAAATGTGTGATAATAAAGGTCATAGATTTAAGGTAAAAGGTATGGATATGGGACGTAAAGTGCCAGATATTGATGGTGTCGATTTTATACCACTAATATTGTGGTTCGAAAATATAGATGGAGTCGAAATAGAAGAAGATACAATTTCTATTCAAACGGATTATTTGAAATCTTAGGAGATGCTTTATGGGAAAAGTTGAAGATGCTTTGTTGGGGCTTGCAATAGGAGATGCGTTAGGAGTTCCGGTTGAATTTACAACTAGAGATTCTCTATTTAAAAATCCAGTGACTGATATGAGAGGATATGGCTCTCATAATGTTCCTGCAGGAACATGGTCAGATGACACTTCCATGACAATAGCTACAATGGATGCAATCATAAATTATAATGGAATAGATTATTATGAAATTATGAATAGTTTTGTTAAGTGGTTCAATGATCGGGATTATACTGCGACAGGCAGGGTATTTGATATTGGAAGAACCTGTGCTAGTTCGATACTTAATTATGCTAGGGATAATATCGAGCCAACTAAAGCTGGACAAAAGTCAGAATTTAGTAATGGAAATGGATCACTCATGAGAATTATGCCGATTTCATTTTATGCTGATTCGCAACATTTGAGTGATGTGGATATTTGTCGTGTAGTTTCTGATGTTTCATCTCTTACTCATGCACATAGTATTAGTAAAATGGGGTGTTATATATATGTACAGTACTTGATCAGACTTATACATGGTGCATCAAAAGTTGATGCTTATAAGGATATCCAACAGCTTCAATATTCAGAATATTTTGATTCCGGGACGATTAAAGTGTATGACAGGGTACTAAAGAATGATATTGGGACATGTGACCAAGATGTAATAGAGTCATCTGGATATGTTGTTGATAGCCTTGAAGCTGCTTTATGGTGTGTGCTAAATAATACAAGTTTTAGAGATACGGTATTACAGGCAGTAAACCTTGGAGAGGATACAGATACTGTTGGCGCAATAGCTGGAGCAGTTGCTGGCATAATTTATGGAAAGGGTTCAATTCCAGAAATTTGGATTCATGCATTGGCAAGAAATGAGTATTTATCTGAAATTGCAGATGAGTTTACAAGAAGTATTTATATTTGAAGTTGATTTTTCTGATCTGCTGAAGAGGCGATAATTCGCAAATACGAAAAAATGGCGTAAAATGCAATTATTTCTTGTGTGTGTCCCTTTATCTACACAACATTTTATGGTACAATAAATAGGTCGTTGAAGGCTTATTTTATGGGGAGAGGAGCATAAACGATGAGGGGCAAAAATCAAAAATTAAAACTTTTATATTTGGCGAAAATAATGCAGGAGCAGACAGATGACACGCATTTTCTTTCGATGCAGCAAATCATAGAAGAATTGGCTAAGTATGATATTGATGCACAACGAAAGAGTATATATGACGATCTGGCTGCGCTTGATGGTTTTGGGATAGAAATAATCAAAGAACAGATTGGATTTAGAACTTATTACCATTGTGGTAATAGGGATTTTGAAATTGCTGAACTGAAGATCTTAGTGGATGCCATTCAGTCTTCTAAGTTTATTACAGAGAAGAAGACGAGAGAGTTGATTAAGAAACTTGAAAAGAATGTCAGCACTTATGACAGTAAGATGCTTGATCGAGAAGTAAAGGTTACTGGTCGAGTCAAGAATATGAATGAGAGCATTTATTACGCGATAGATGCTATTCATACAGCGATTAGTGACAATAAAGCAATAAAGTTTAAATATTTCAGTTGGAATGTAAAAGGTGAAGAAGAATATCGCCGTGATGGCGCTTTTTATGAAGTTAGTCCATGGGCGCTGCACTTCGATGATGAAAGATATTATCTCATCGGATTTGATCATGAAAAAAAAGAAATGCGTCATTTTCGTGTTGATAAGATGAGAAATGTAGAAGTGACAGATATAAAAAGAAAAGGAAAGACTGAATTTAACAAGCAAGATAAAGCAAAATATAATGAGCAATACTTCCGTATGTATGGAGGTGATTTTGAAACTGTAACTCTAAAATGTAAGAATGAAATGGCCAATGTAATTATAGATCAGTTTGGTTCGGATGTAAGATTGAGACCGGTTGATGATGAAACATTTACAGTTAGGATTGATGTTGCTTTGAGTAGTCAATTTTTATCATGGGTATTTGCACTAGAAGGTAAAGTGGTGATTGAAGGACCTGATAGTGTAAAAAAACAGATGCATTCTCTTTTACAAAAAACATACATTAGCTAGAATGGGTTGTTATTTTAATGTCCATTGTCCTCGTTTTGGATTAGAAATAATTCCCTTTTGCTTTAATTCAGTCCTTGCCCAACGCATTTTATAGCTATAGGCACTTCCAGAACAATTTTGATCTTCTTCTTCAAGTAATTCGGCAGGAAGCTTCAATAGTATAGAAACTTGATTATCTATTTCTGAAGTTGAAAGGGTGTTATTGTTTATTGATAGAATTTTAACTATTGCATCCATTAATTGTTTTTTTGTTGGCCAAGTATACATGAAAGAAACTCCTTCTTTAAATGTTTATATAGAATTATATCATAAATGAATATGGTTGTCATATACCCATCAAATACCATCAAATACCATCAAATACTATCAAAATATTGATTGAATGATTGCTTTTTGATATATTATAAAAGATATTTTTTAATATATATTATTATATGATTATGAGGTGATAAATGGTGGATGAGAATAACGAAAGATGGATAGGAATTGAGGAGGCGGCTGATTATTTGGACGTAACAAAAGATACTATTCGAAATTGGATAAAAAAAACAGATATACCAGCACATAAGGTTGGTAAAATGTGGAAGTTTAAAAAGTCTGAATTGGATGATTGGATAAAAAGTGGCAGAAGTGCAATATAAGATAAGAAAGACTTTTAAGGAAGGAATGAATTATGAGCGATAATATTGTTGCAGTAAGTTTGTTTTCTGGGGCTGGTGGTCTAGATATAGCTAGCTTTATGGCCGGAGTTCCTGTTATTTCAAGTACAGACTTTGATTCGGATTGTATTGAAACATTGAAAGCAAATGAAGATTATTTTGGGAAAACTGAGATATTTGAAGGAGATCTTCATCAGATTGAAAGTAGTACATTTTTAAATATAGTAAAGAAAAACAAACCTGATAAGTTTATTGTCATTGGTGGTGCACCGTGTCAACCTTTTTCTAAGGCCGGCTATTGGGTAGGAAATACGACCAGAAAGGGAATTAATGATCCAAGAGCAACTCTTGTAAATGAATATTTAAGAGTTGTTACCGACATAAAACCTGATGGATTCCTGTTTGAAAATGTTGAAAGCCTAATGCATCCAACTAATAAAATTATTATTGACCGTTTTATTGAGATAATAACAGATGCAGGATATGATTATAAAATTGTAAGGGCTAACGCTTTAGAATATGGAGTTCCTCAACGAAGAAAAAGATTATTTATTATAGGAACTAAAGGCAAATTCAAAAGAGAAGAACCTATCAAAACTCATTGCGCTCCAGAAAAATGTGAAGAGACAGGCTTAAAACCATATGTGACAGCAGGAGAAGCAATTGCTGGATTTGATGGTGATGATTATTTTGAGGATTATGAGGTTACCCAAGGAGGCACATATTATGATGATTTGTGTGAGGTTCCTCCAGGACAAAACTATAAAGCATTAACTGCTTGGGCGGGTTATCCGAATCCTAAGTTTGTTGCTGATAAAAGGTTTTGGAATTTTCTTCTTAAATTATCTCCAGATGAACCTTCTTGGACTGTTTGTGCACAACCTGGTCCGTGGGTAGGCCCATTTCATTGGGATAATAGAAGATTAAGAGCGCCAGAAGTGGCTGCAATTCAAACTTTTCCTAGAGGGTATAAGTTTTGTGGGAATAGAAGGTCTGTTCAAAAACAAATTGGAAATGCGGTGCCATGTTTAATGGGAAAAGCTATGATAGAATTTTTAAAGGAGAGTTTAGAATAATGCCGAATGTATTAAGTATTTTCTCGGGTGGTGGAGGAATTGATTGTGGATTTAAAAAAGCGGGATTTGATATTTGCTTTTCTACAGATTTTTGGAAACCAGCGTGTGATACTCTTGAAAAGAACAAAGTTGGTAAACTTGTTGTATGTGATGATATTCGAAAGATTGATTATGATAAGTATCTTGCAGAAATAGGAATGAAAAAAAGCGATATAGATGTTTTGGTTGGTGGACCACCTTGTCCTGCATACTCAAAGTCTAGGTTTTATAGAACTGACAAAAAAAGAGCTTTAGAGGATGAAAACTCGTTTACTTTATATGAGTATTTCAGAGCCCTTGATGAGATTAGACCAAAAGTTTTCTTTTTTGAAAATGTTTTTGGCTTTGTTTATAAACCGCATAAAGCAGCTTTTGACTTATTAAAAGAACGTGCTGAAGAGTATGGATATGATATTACATATAAAGTTGTAAATACAGCGAATTATGGTGTTCCACAGATTAGAGAACGTTTTATATGTGTAGGAATAAAACGTGGAGAAGGTAATCCGTTTGTTTTTCCAGAAGAAACCCACTATGATCCGAGTAAAGTATCAGAAGATAAACGAGGGGATAAAAAACCTTGGGTGACATGTGGTGATGCAATCGGTGATCTAGATTATGATTTACCTGAAGATGCTGACATGCAAGCTGGTTCAAAACACAAAGATTTATTAAAATTAGTTCCTCCAGGTGAAAACTATTTATATTTTACTGCTGAAAGAGGATACCCTAATCCGATTTTTAAATGGAGATCTCGTTATTGGTCATTTCTTCTAAAATTGTCCCCAGAAAAGCCATCCTGGACAATACAAGCTAGTTTTTCCAATAATATGGGTCCGTTTCACTGGAAGAATCGTTTCTTACGAATTAATGAAATAAAAAGAATTCAAACTTTTGATGATGATTATGAATTATGTGGTGATTTTCGTGATCAATGGAGGCAGGTAGGTAATGCAGTTCCAGTTAAGATGGCTAATATAGTGGCTGACGCAATTATGGAACAATACTTTAGGGGGTGATGTCGTGGCGGATTTTTCTATTCCTTATGGTGCTGAGTTTTCTCCGGATGTTATAAAGATAAAAGATTTATTAAAGATTGTTAAGAAGCATAATGGAGAAGGAAAATCAGATAAATTAATTGCTGATATAGCAAAAAATTATTTTAGTAATAATCAGAGTTTAGGCAATAACTGTAAAAACTCTATGGTCGCCTATGAGATTTTGGAACGCGGAGGTGGAGTATATTTAACTTCGTTTGGGAATGAACTTTTATCCATAAAAAAAGAAACTGAAATATATGAGGCTATGGGTAAAAGGATTTTGACATATCTCAATGGATTGATGTTTATTGAGGCTATAAGTGCCGTTACTGATAGTGGCGACAGTCCTACATTGGTTAGGATTACCGAAATGTTAAATCTGATGGGGTGCAAGACTCTTCCTAAAACTAATAAGCATGTTCCTACAATGAAAAAATGGCTAGAAAAAGCTGATGTTTTGAATGGTTGGATGATTAGAGAAAAACAAATAGAAAATCTTGTAGGAATAAAAGAAGATGAGATAGCGATTTTCAAAGGGCTTAGTTATGCTCAGATTTGTTTTGTTAAAGCTCTTTGTAATTGTGATAATGGTAAATATCAAAATGCAACGAAAATAAGAGAATTAGCTAAAAACTCTTTTGGCGTGAGTTTTGATGAAAAAGGATTTGCTGCAAGTATTATCAATCCATTAGTCAAGAATAATATCATAAAAAAGAAGCCCTCAAGTGGTTCGCATGGAGGAAATGCTTCTGAAGTAAAAATTGTAAGTGGAGTAAAATCAGAAGTTTTAGAACCTATTCTTAAACAAATTGAAACTATTGCTGGAAAAGAAGTTATTAGATATATTCAAAAACCATTTGAAGAATTAAGACGTGATATTGATGATAAGAATATACATATAAAGGGGCTTGCATTAGAAGCTTTTGCTATAAAAATGATGCAGATTGTGAATCTAGACTTTGTTGGAACACGAGTTAAAGGATCTAAAACAGCTGGAGCTGAAGTTGATGTATTATTTGATACTACACGATTAAACTATTCCAGATGGCAGGTTCAATGCAAAAACACGAAAACTGTAGAATTAGATCAAGTTGCTAAAGAAGTGGGGTTGTCTCATGTATTAAAAACAAATGTAATAGTAATTCTTACTACAGGTAAGGCGACTAAAACGGCTAAAGAATATGCGATTCACGTAATGAAGGAATTAAACTTATGTATTATATTCATTGAAAAAGAAGATGTTGATGATATTTTGGAAACTCCAGCTAGTATTATTGATGTATTGAATCGAGAGTCAAAAAGAGCAAAAAAAATAAAAGTTTTGGATTTGAAGGAAAATGATGAATAAGAGGAGGCTTATTTATGCCAGATTATCAATGGGCTGTAGGTAAGGGGAAAATTGTGACTGCGGATTATGACAGGTCTATGACTTTGACCGCAGAACAAGTAGAATTTGAGTTTAAACAATCTATTAATGATTTGTTTGATTCTGTGAATATTTCTCGCGTAAGTGATGAACAAAAAGAAGTATATAGGGTTGTTATTCAAAGAGATGAAGATAGTCAGGTTTTCTTTGTGTGTTTAAAGAGTACAACACCTGGTGGTAGAAGTAATCTCCAGAATGAACAAAGAATTCAGCAGAAAGCAAAGTATCTAAATTATGTTTATGATAGAAAAAAAGAAGGCAATAAAGTTGCTTGCTTAGGCGTTTATAAACATGATTCGGATACTATTTTTTGTGCGTGGAATGTAAATGAATCTTCAGCATCATCTGAAACTCCTATTTCAAAACAAATAAAAATATCCACAATAGCAAGGGCGCTTACTGAAGGGTTTGTTCAGCAGAAAACAAGTTCAGGGGAATATGTATGTGCATTTAAAAAAGAATTTATATATTTCTATCTAGTTAATTCAAACTGGATACATAACGCATCAGTTACCAAGTTAAATGAGAATAATTCGGAATATGTTGAAGAAGATGATTACGAGGAATGTAATACTCTTTCTGAAATTGGTTCGAACATTTTGTTTTATGGTGTTCCTGGTGCAGGAAAAAGTTTTGAGATAGATAAAATGATCGTAAAAGAACGTGCAGAAAGAGTTGTGTTCCATCCGGATTATTCATATTCTGATTTCATTGGTCAAATTTTACCTCGTATTATAAAAATGGACAATGAAACTGAAGGTAAATTAAGATACGTTTTTGTGCCTGGACCTTTTACAATAATGCTAAAAAAAGCGCATGATGATCCGGCTAATATGTACTATCTTGTTATAGAAGAAATAAATAGAGGAAATGCGCCAGCTATTTTTGGAGATGTTTTTCAGCTGCTTGATAGAAATGATGATGGCTCTGGTAAATACCATATTTCTAATTATGATATGGCTAGAATTATTTATGGTGAAGGATGCGAGGAACATGAGATAGTGATGCCATCAAATATAACAATTCTGGCTACGATGAATACATCTGATCAAAATGTATTTACTTTAGATACGGCTTTTCAGCGTCGTTGGGAAATGCATCTAATTAAAAATGATGTTTATAAGTCACAACATGCAGATAAAGTTATTGAGGGAAGTAAAATAACTTGGGGTAAGTTTGCTGATATAACGAATAAAGAAATATTGCATTTTAGTGAAGAGACAGGTGGTGCAGAGGATAAAAGATTGGGTGCATATTTCGCTAAGGCCAATGAGTTAAGTAGGACTATATTTCCTGAAAAGGTATTAAAATATTTATGGGATGATGCATTTAAGATGGATCATAATTCGTATTTTAACGAAGAAATAACATCTTTGGATAGGATAATCGAGATATTTAAAGAAACTAATTCGGATGACGTTCTAAAAAGAGTTTTAAGATTTTCGGTTTATTCCAAAATGATAGAACAAGTATTTGATAGAGATGATTTTGTTGAAGACGCGTTAGGAAAAGACAGTATGGAAGGTGAGAATACTAATGAGGAATAATTCTCTCTTTGATAGGTGTAGGGTAAATACCAATATTGATAATGATGTTTTTGTTGGACTTCAGCGTAAAGATGGTGTTTATGAAATAAAATTTCCTTTAGGATATCATCTTGGTAATGAAGAGAAAGAACTGAGAAAAGATATTTTGCTTTTGATAAATGTATTATCTCAAAATACTGAAAAAAAGGAATCCGAGATATACAACGGAATAGATGTTAATGACTATACAGGGATTCCCGTTCAATCTTATTTATACTTGATTAAAGATTATTTTGAACGAGGATATTACAAGGAAACGAATAGCAGCAGCTATATATCTAAAAGAGGCAAGATTGACTGGAGTAAAACAATAAAAACGCAAAAACCATTCCTTCAAGATAATGAGGCTTATTATCTGGATTTTGTGGTAAAAAAGAATTTAATTAATGAAAATGAGTTAATTTCCCTTGTTCATAAGTTTTGCGTTTATGAGAGTTTTGATAAATTTGGATGGCTATTTACATCTTTTGTTCCGGCAAAACCTCAAGTGAAACTAAATAGAAAAATGATGATTTCTGTTGTTAATAGAAAAATACAGAATACATATAATGATGCAAACAAGCAATTATTTAATAATATGTTAGCTGTATTAAAAAACTATGATGATGATAAATCTGATTTTATGTTTGGAACATATAGATTCGAATATGTTTGGGAAAAAATGATAGATAGAGTATTTGGCGTTCCAAATAAAGACTTGTATTTTCCTAAAACTATATGGAATTTATATGATGGTAAAAAATACGATAATGCTCCTTTGGAACCTGATTCTATTATGATTATAAATAATAAGATTTACGTTTTAGATGCGAAGTATTATAAGTATGGATGGTCTGGCAACCCTGGACATTTGCCAGAAACTACGTCGATTAATAAGCAAATCACTTATGGGGAATATATTGCGGAGAATGAAAGGTATATGAAAAGTGGTAAACATCCTACAGTTTATAATGCTTTTATAATGCCGTTTGATTCTTTTGGAAAAACTTTTAATACTGGAAAACCACTACATTACATTGGTTCGGCTACTAGTACGTGGAAAACCGGTAAAAGGAAATATGAAAACGTCTTGGGGATACTTTTGGATATTAAATATTTAATGAATTTACATAGTAGATTAGATATAAATGAAATGCTTAAATTAGCTGAGATAATAGAAAAGAATTGTCCGGTTTAAAGCGTTAGGACTGTTATGCGGGCGGACAAAAACTTGTTTGGTCCGCTTTTGTAATAATCATTCATTGTTATTATTGATTATACTAATATAAAACAAATCCAAATATGATCAAAGTATATGTGATAAAAATGGGGTGATGCAATGTCAAAAGAAATATTGATTAATCAACTATTTGCAGGAAAATATCTCGAAGAAGGCGAAAATATAGGACATGAAGTAATAAATCTGTTTAAAGATGATAATGGATACAATAATCTTTATATAACACCGTCTGGTTCAGTAAGTGGTCATGATATTGAATTTATAATTTTTGTTCGTAATACATCAAAGCGAACAACAGTAGAGATTATTGGAGTGGCAGGAGATATCCAGGAAATATCGGGAAAGGATATGAATGCAGTAACGTATGCAGGGGTTTCGTTAGATAGAATATTTAACAGCAATTTATATCATGGGGAATCTGATATTTCATCTCAGCATGTAACATTTCGTGCTGGTAGTTTCCGTGTTCCTTCGAAACCTATATATCTTACATTAGATAATGATTTTTCAGCTGATGAATTCATATTGCATTTAAATTCAAAGAAACGAGTTATAATACCACAAGGTATGCGTATGTATTATTCTGAGGATAAAGATTTGATTGCGTATTCTCAGTTAAAGGATCTCGTTGGCAATGATGAATTATGGATTGATGAGAATTCTACGGAAAAGCTTTATCCTGATGGTGTGGTTCAAAATCAAGCGCCAACATTTTTAGAAGTGATAAAAAAAGAAGATGATGAAAATATCTTTTCAAATTTATTCAGTTATTTTTTTGAGTATAGTCATCAGGAATTTATAAAATTTGCTTTGGAATTGTTAGATATTCCTGATATGAATTCAGCATTTTCAATATACAGAGAAACAAAGTATCGAACCGATATTTGGATAGAAAGTGAAGAAGATATTATAGTAATTGAAAATAAGATTAATTCTGGCGTTAATGGTATTAAAGAAGACTCTTCACAGCTAAATAAATATATAAAAGAAGCAGATCAAGAAGCGAAGAAGAGTAACAAGAAAACACATTATTATATATTTGCACCCGATTATGCGAGTTTAGATTTGTCTAAGTTTGGTGTAGAAGATGTTTTTAAAACAGTTAATTATAGTAAAATATATGATTTCTTTATAAAAGAATCTGCAACATACCTTAGTGATCGGTGCTTTCCTGATTTTGTTAGAGCATTAAAAAGGCACACGCTTTCATTACCTGAATTACAATTTGACACTATGCGTTCAAGATTGCTTAGGAAGATTAATCTTTTACAGCAATATGATTATAGTCCTAAAGTAATGCCAGAAGATGATAAAAAGGTAACAATGAATGATATAGCAGATGAAATCGAAAGAATTGTTCTTGCAAGTGAAGAGAAAATAAAGATTTCTCCTATGGATTTTATAAAAAAAGTCTGTAAGGATAGATTTGGGATAAGTGATCCTGATAAGGAAATCGATTCATCTGATGCTCTTGATGTATATTTTGGAGTTTTAGATCTGCTGCAGGAGAAATCAAGGAATAAAACGAGTTCGTTTTCAATGAGGCTTGCTCCGGAAAAAGAAATGAGATGGGGAATGCCATATGTATTTAATTATATATTCAAGAGAAAATCGTAAGAGGAGGTGTTGTTAAATGAGAGAAGATAATAGAGTTGAACTTGGAGTTGATGAGAAATATATTTCTTCATCTGAAATTCAAGATATTATATGGAATTTTGAAACATATAAAGATCTAAACCAGGAAGAAAAGGATTCTCTACTTGAGAGAATTATTTATTCGGCAGAAGAAGGAGAAGGCGATGGTCATATATGTAACCAACTTGGTGCTATGTACGCTGAAGGAAAGCTAGTTGAAGTAGATGAAAAAAAATCTTTTGAATGGTATAAAAAATCTTCACAACTGGGGTATGCTTTAGGTACATGTAATCTGGGGTTTTCTTATATGTATGCGCTTGGCACGGATCAGAATTATGAGGAGGCATATAAGTGTTTTTCGGAAGCTGCAAATTTCGGTATGACTGATGCTTTAGTTAGATTAGGGGATATGTATGGATATGGCTATTATGTGGAAAAGAATAACATAAAGGCTTATAAGATGTATTGCATGGCATATAATTATTCTAAGAATAATTTAACCGATTTGGCTGCATATCAGGCTTATTCTGATGCAACAATACGACTTGGTAATTGTTACTATTATGGTTATGGAGTGGAAAAGGATATTTTGAAAGCATATCATTATTATTCTGAAGCGTATTACTATTATTTGCTTCGCAAAAAGATGGGTGATAGTTATTATCAAAGTGGTTTGGAAAAATCTAGAGAAAAGGTGACACATATTATAACAGAACTAGAAGAATAATCTTTTGGGCGTTTCGTCCAAAAGTGGAGAGTAACAATGATTGTTACTCTCTTTTTTTGCTTGAATAGCGGTTCGAGGGGGCAGGCATTTTTATGAAACAATGAATTATGTAAACTGCATTTAAAGGGATGGTTTTGGTGTTCTTTTGATGTTTATTAATCGGTTTTTGTCGAGAAAGATGGGTTAATGACAAATGAAGACTAATACCATTATTTTTTTTAATTAAAAACCAAAATGTAAGCATTCGGGGAAGAGCAAAGGACACCTATTCTTAGATGTTCGTTGCTCTTTTTTGCTTTTCGTTGGATTAAGTGCGGCGATTCATAATTCTTTTGTAAATATTTTGTTTGCTGTCCGAAGGATTAGGACAAGTGCGTTGTAATATTTGATTCTAGGAGGTAGTTGATATGGTGTTGGATTTAGATCGGTATGAAATGACAAGGACTGAAAGACTGCTTGATATGATGATATACCTTGATGAGGTTAGAGAAACAACGGTTCAAAGATTATGTGAGAGATATGGCAGAAGTAGATCCGTAGTATATGGTGATCTATTGACTTTGGAAACATTGTTTAATGTTCCGTTTGTTGAGAAGACCGGGAAGTGTGTAAGAGTCATTAGCGATTGGAGAATATTCGGCAAAGTATATAGTTAATCTTTATTTGATCTGTGAATCGCCGCATTTATTAGTTTGTGATTCTGGCTGAACATACGAAGATTTATAGTATAGTAGCGTTGATATATTTATTCGTGTGTTCATCAGGCTGACAAGCCATTTGATCTTTGAAAACTGAATATAGCATTATAAAGCTGGACGTACGGAGTGAGTTACGCATTATGCCGCTTTCTGATGCGCCGTGACGGGTGAAGGTATATAAACCTTAATAATATGCTCAGAGCGATTAAATCGGACAAATAGAGGCTGCGGTGGCCTCGTGGTGGCGACCACTCTTGATAATGATACACCCTTATAAAAGGTCTAAATAAAAGATGGTGCAAGTCCAGTGTGGGTTATTAACCATAACCACCGGCTTTATATTTTGTGGTAGCTGACAATATGAGTTCTTAGTACGGATGAGTATTGATATTGGCAGCTATTACGTAGGAAAGAGCACAAAATAAATGAGTAGGAGGGAAAACATGGAAAGAATAGTAGATGAGACAATCGATGTGACCGAAAAAGTATATGTGCCTATAGATAAGAAGATTAATCTGACAATTAAAGAAGCAGCGGAGTATTCAAATATTGGAATTAATAAGATAGCTGAACTGCTTCGTAATCCGATGTGTAACTTTGTTTTATATATCGGTAACAAAAAATTAGTTAAGAGAAAAGAATTTGAACAGTATCTTTCGTCTGTAAGAGAAATATGAGACGAGAAATGCTATGTTTTACGCCATTTTGGTTTGAAAAGTACACTGTTTTATGGTATCATTACACAGTTGTACTAGGCTCTTTTCTACGCTGTTTAGACAAGGAAAGGAGCTGAGAAAATGGGAAAAAACCTGAAAGGCAAGGAATTGGGACCTGGACTTTCTCAAAGAAAGGACGGACGATATTCTGCCAGATTTGTGACATCCTGTGGTAAAAGAGTAGAGAAATACTTTCCTATGTATCAGGATGCTAGAAGATGGCTAGCCGAAGCGAGACTTCAAGATGAACAGGGAGATGCTGGAAGCGTATCCTTGGGTATGACGGTTGATGCTTGGTTTGAATACTGGATAGTAAATATTAAAGAAAAAACGGTCAGACCTAATACTGTAAGGAATTACAGAGAAAGATACAAAAGAAACATAAAGAAGCATATAGGTAAGAAGCTGATTAATGATGTAAAGCCTATGCATTGTCAAATCATATTAAATGATATGGCGGATGATTATGCGGGATCTACGATATATCAGTGTCTGATTGCTTTATACAATTTGTTTCAGGCTGCATTTGAAAATAGCATTATCCCATCAAATCCGGTTACAAAAACAGTTAAGCTGCCTAAAGAAATAGAGAAAAAAACTCGGGTACTTACTGTGGGTGATCAAAAAAGGTTCATGGAGAAGGCAAGGAATACTGCAAATTACCCGCAGTATTTATTTATTCTAAACACTGGTGTTAGAACTGGTGAGATGATTGGCCTTAAGTGGGAAGATGTGGATTTTGAAAGACGCATCATATCTATAAGAAGATCTATGGAATATCGTTATTCTACAGGTGAATGGCGTATTGGTCCGCCAAAGACCAAGAAAGGCTACAGGGAAATTCCTATGACAGAAGAATGCATGGTACTGCTTAAAGAACTTAAATCGAAGCTTGATTTAGGTAGGTATGTTGAAGAGGAATTTAAGGAGTTTGTCTTTATTAATAGGAAAGGAACTCCGACGAAGAATTCAACCTATGATGCTAACATAGCCAAGCTTACAAAGCAGGCAGGGATAGATAATTTTTCAATGCATACATTAAGACACACTTTTGCGACTAGGTGTATTGAAGCAGGAATGCGTCCCAAAACATTACAGCAGATATTAGGGCATTCTAGTATTAATATCACTATGAATCTGTATGTTCATGTGACTGACGAAGAAAAAATAAAAGAGATACAAAAGCTTGAGGCTTATGCTACGAAAATGGCGTAAAATTGCAAAAAGAATAAGTGTTCTCTTGAACTAAATATGCAGAAATAAGTATGAAACTTGCGTAAAATTGGTATATTGGCATATAAAACCCTATGCATTTTTATATATCCTGATACCGGATGGCGTAAAAATTGGCGTAAAAATCATTTCAAGGATCGGAAAATCCTTATAAATAAAGGAGGAATAAGAATATTATGAAACTAGGTATAGTCGGTTTGCCGAACGTAGGTAAATCTACATTATTTAATTCACTTACAAAGGCAGGAGCACTTGCTGCAAATTATCCTTTTGCAACTATCGATCCGAATGTCGGTA
>Ga0256405_10004160_pt1 | contig 27789 bp, 28 predicted proteins | sample RumenRJG_02DNA_FD_189096 | JGI IMG/M metagenome (GOLD analysis project Ga0256405, IMG submission 189096) | Bovine rumen microbial communities from Lethbridge, Alberta, Canada - RJG_02 | ecosystem: Host-associated > Mammals > Digestive system > Stomach > Rumen | place: Canada: Alberta... | reverse complement strand
TTATTATTAGTGAACGAAGCGTGTCGCTGGTTTTGAGGCACTTTTGCCATCAAAAGTGCCCCCGCACGGAGTGCCCTGCGGAGCAAATTGATTAAAATAAACACATATACTAATAATATGTATTATGAACATATTATTTTTGTGTTATATTTACCTTTATGAGCGGTGATTATAAAAAACTTTTGAACAAGAAAAAGAAAAAATATTGCGACACCAAAACAATGGGCATAAATATTGATAAAAATGAGTATTACGAAATAATACTTTCAAATTCCGCACACCCCGAAAATATTAAAAAATAGAATTACGCAGGAATTGTGATTTTAAACACTGTTTCGGATTTATTGGACCTAACAAGTTCCAAATTGGCATTCTGACTGTTTAAATATTGTCTGCAGATATTCAATCCGAAGCCCGAGCCGTTTGGCTTTGAGGTGTATCCGCAGTTGAATATTTTTTCCTGTTTATCAGGAGGTATCATTTTTCCGTCATTAGAAATTTTTATTATTGCGGAACCGTCCTTGACTTCGCCTAAAACAGATATTTTACCCTTTATTTCTATTGCTTCAATTCCGTTTTTTATAATGTTTACAATGCACGACATAAGACGGTTATCGTCAATTTTTATATTTGCTGAATTTTTTACAAAAACTTCAAACTCAATATTTTTATCTTCAACATAAGCCTTTGAAAGTTCAACCGATTTCAAAACACAAGTTTTAAAATCAACAATTCTTTGGCTATTAACATTGAGAGATTTTAAATCGGTAACATTCATCGCAATAATCTGAAGGGATTTTTGAATACACTCAAGCGCCTCATCAACCGAAGGATTTTGATATCCTCCTTTTTCAAGATATTTTTTAACAATTTTGGAATACATATCGCAAACCGAAAGATGATTTCTGATTTCGTGGGAAACAAATCTTATTTTGCTTGATAAATCTGAAATATCATTAGAAGATAAATTTTGCATATTACTCCTTGTCTAAAAGAAAGGGCTCTGCAATTTTACAGAACCCTTTTGGTAAATCTGTTTTGTACACTAAGCAGCAGCCATTTTAGTCTGCTGTACCATAGAAGAAGGTTTGAATCCGTGTGTTAATGCGTATAAAACAGCATTTGTTCTGTCGTTTACCTGTAATTTTTGGAAAATGTTATTTACATGTGTTTTAACAGTAGTTTCGGAGATAATTAACTTTTGTGCAATACTCTTGTAGTTAATTCCCTGTGTTAATAAATCAAGAACTTCATTTTCTCTGCTTGTTAAAGTTGTGAGTAAGTTTTCTCCTGCAGAAATATTTGCTTCTTCTTTTGCACTGTTTTGGAAATATTCGAAAAATCTTGTCGTAAGCACTGACGGAAGATAAATTTTTCCGTCTGCAACGGTTTCTATTGCATCGATTAATTTTGATGAAGCCATAGTTTTTAAAACGTATCCTCTTGCTCCAAGTTTCATAGCGCGGTAGATTAAATCAGAATCATCATAACCGCTTAAAATTACAACATTTGTTGTTACGCCTGATTTTTCGATTGCCTGCAATGCCTGCAGACCGTCTTTTTCCGGCATATTGATATCCATAAGAACAATATCAGGACGATACTTTTTAATTAAACTTAAACCTAAGTTTGCGTTTCTTGTTGCACCTACAACGTTGTAACCCGTTTCAAGGCTGATTAATTCCTTGATACCTCTCAGGTGATTAGCGTTATCATCAATTAATAACACTCTAAGTTTTTTTGTAAAATCTCTCATCTTATTCCCCCATTTGTTAATTGCTTTCTACACTATACATACTACTCTTTTCAGAGGGTTATTTAATCCATGACTCGGTCGATAAATTACAGTTCGGAGATTGAAACAATTATCTAAATCTAAGGATTGAGAAAATCTCTCAACCATGCTCTACACCATGCTTTCGCCGCATGATTGAGCAAATTTGTAAATTCAACTATTAATATGATTATTGAATCTTAATATTTATTTACTGCAAAATTGTTATTTTCTTGTATTTTTAAATTGAGCATATTAATATAAAAATGCATATAGAGTGTAGGGAATACTGATGATAGAACTTGATGTCAGAGGAGCGGATTCAAAAATTCTCGGAGCCGAAAACGGAATAAACTTAGCCGAAGAATTTGAAAATTACAAAGATAAAATAGCGCAGATTATAGCCGATTTATACAGTAAAAAAGATGTTCAGGGAGAAGGTTTGGCGTGGATGAATCTTGGTTACAGTCAGGAAACATCGTGGTATGTAAAAGAGTATGCATCGCTTGTGGAAAACAGGTTTGATAATATTCTTGTACTTGGCATCGGCGGAAGTGCGCTTGGCGGACTTGCCGTAACACACGCACTTTTAAAACCCTACTGGAATTTACTATCAAAAGAAGAACGAAACGGCTATCCGCGAATATTCTTTTTGGATAATATTGATCCCGACCAGATGAACGGTCTTTTAGATATTTTGGATTTGAGCAAAACACTTGTGAATGTTATCACAAAATCGGGTGATACCGCAGAAACAATGGCACAGTATATGGTGCTTAAAGACAGACTTGAACAACAACTTGGTGACGATTACAGGAAAAATATAATTGTAACAACTGACCGTAAAACGGGAATATTGAGGCAGATTTCAGAACAGGAAGGATATAAGGCTTTTGTCGTACCGGATGATGTAGGCGGAAGATTTTCGGTCTTTACGGCAGTAGGGCTTTTGCCGTTTGTACTGACAGGGATAGATATCGACCAAATTACTTTGGGTATAAGAGATATGGACAGTGCCTTAAAAAATCCGAATATTTATGAAAATATTGCAGGACAAAATGCTTTGATTCATTATCTTATGGATATAAAACTTGGAAAAAATGTTACTGTTATGATGCCTTATTCCGACAGGCTCAAATATATTGCAGATTGGTTTGTCCAACTTTGGGCGGAATCTCTTGGTAAAAACCGCAAACTTGACGGCACAAATACTTATACCGGTTCAACACCGTTAAAAGCGGTCGGGGCAACTGACCAGCACGCTCAAATGCAATTATTTAACGAAGGTCCGAATAATAAAATCATTAATTTCATCAGAGTCGGAGAATTTGATACAACGCTTGTGATACCGCAAATTTTTGGGTACACGGGAATAGGTTATCTCGGCGGAAAAACGATGAACGATTTGATTAATGCCGAGGCGGATTCTACTCAGGTTTCATTAACAGATTATTCAAGACCGACAGTTACGATTAAGATACCGAAGATTGACGGCTATCATATCGGACAACTTCTTTATATGCTTGAAATACAGACCGCTATTGCAGGTTCGTTGTATAATGTAAATGCTTTTGACCAGCCGTCTGTTACTCAGGCAAGGAATTATACCTATGCACTTATGGGCAGAGTCGGTTATGAAGAATCGGCAAAATCTTTGCACGAAAAGATGCTGATGGTTTAGAAAGGATTTTTTATGAAAGTATTAGTCGGATTATCGGGCGGAGTTGATTCATCGGTTGCAGCGCTTGTTTTAAAAGAACAGGGTTATGAGGTTATCGGTGCGACAATGTCAATTTGGGGTAAAAAAGGACTTGCCGTTGCAGAAGGAAAGCATAATGCCTGCTATGGACCTGATGAGGTTGAAGATATTGAATCCGCACAAAATCTGGCTGAACAACTTGGTATTCCTTACCACGTTGTTGATTGCGTTACAAAATACGAAGATATAGTTATAAAAAATTTCAAAAAAGAATATCTTGACGGTCATACCCCAAATCCCTGTGTTTGGTGTAATGCACTTATAAAATTCGGTGTTTTGCCTGAAATTGCAAGATTAAACGGGGTAGAGTTTGAAAAGTTTGCAACAGGGCACTATGCAAAAGTAAAAGAAGAAAACGGCAGATATATTTTGAAAAGAGGAATTGCACCGCATAAAGACCAGTCTTATTTCCTGTACCGTTTAAAACAGGAGCAGTTAAAAAATATAATTTTGCCTTTGGGAGATTATACAAAAGAACAAATACGCCAAATTGCAAAAGAAAACGGACTTCAGGCTGCAGATAAACCTGACAGTCAGGATTTTTACGGCGGAGATTACAACGAACTTTTGGGCGTAGAGGATAAAATCGGAAATATTGTTGATTTGAGCGGAAAAGTTTTAGGTCAGCACAAGGGAATCTGGAATTATACAATAGGTCAGAGAAAAGGAATCGGTGTTAGTGCGCCTGAGCCTTTGTATGTACTTGAACTTCGAAAAGAAACAAATGAAGTTGTCATAGGCCCTGCCGATAAGACTTTCAAAAAATCTTTAATTGCCGATGATTTAAACTGGATAGCAATAGAAAAATTAAAAGAGCCTGTGAAATGTCAGGCAAAAATCCGTTCAACCCAAGAGCCGACACCTGTCGAAATAAGACCGCTTGGCGAAGATGAAGTCGAAGTTATTTTTGATGATATGCAAAAATCCATTGCCATAGGTCAATCTGCCGTATTTTATGACGGCGACAAGGTTTTGGGCGGTGGAGTAATCAAAAGCGCATCTTAATTCAAATAAAAATATGCACCGTTAAGGTAAGTCGCAAATAAAATCCAGACAATATACGGAATTAAAAGATATGCGCTGAATTTTGACACCTTATAAAATTCTTTTACTGTCAGAATCGCAAAAATATCTAATAAAACAATGATAAAAAACGCAAACCCTATATTTTGGAGTAAGAAAAATACAGGACTCCAAATGAGATTAAAAAATAACTGTATCCCAAAATATAAAAATCCCCGTACTTTTGGATTATCACTTTTTTCAAAAGCAAACAATATTACGCTAAGTGCCATCATTGAATACAAGACAACCCAGACAGGAGAAAATATTTCTGATGGAGGATTTAATAAAGGTTTATTTAGTGTGTTGAACCAGTCGGAATTATACATACAAAGATTATTTATCCTGTTTAAAAATATTTATAGGGTAAAAAGGGGTAGTATAAGAGAGAATATTATATTATAATAAATATTATGATTAATTATAAATTTTATCTTGATAACGGCGTTGTCGATTTCCGCAGAGGAAAGTTTGAAAGCGCAATAGAACATATAACAAAATCTATTGAAATGAAAAACGACTTTGCGGTTGCGTATTTTTACCGTGGTGCGTGTTATCATTCTCTTGAAGAATATGATGAAGCAATGATGGATTATACAAAGGCTATAAGTCTTGATGCAAACATGACGGATGCCTATTACAACAGGGCAAAAATTATATTAACAAGAAAAGATATTGATAACCCGAAAATTGAAAACGCCATAAAGGATTTAGAAAAAGCCATTGAACTTGATTCTCAGTTTCAGGACGCACTCTATGCAATGGCTTGTGCTTATAAAAAGCTCGGCGATTATCACAAGACTTTGGAATATCTCGAAAAACTCTTACAGGTTGAGCCTCAGCACATATATGGCAAAGCACTAAAAAAACTTATTCTGCAAAAATATATTATATAAGATTTAACAACTCATCATAAGTATCAATTTCAATGATGTTACTGTCAGGGAACAATTTTTCCTTTGTAACGTCAAGTTCGGTTACGTTTTCTTTTACCGCATAAACCTTGATACCACGCTTTAAAGCCTCAAAAACGGGAGTAGAACCAAGACAGTTATAAGGCATAACAAGATAATCCAAATCTTTTATATTTATTCCTTTGGTTAAATCGGTTGAAATCTTCGGTGCATTTGAAAGCCCTAATAAAATACAGGGCAAAAATGTCGGTGTAATGTATTCTGATGCCGATTTCGGATTAACCAAATCAGGATAAATCTGATAATCTGCAAAGGCAGGTGAGTGAGCGCAGGGAACTTTGAATTTCTTTGAAATATCATGTGAAATTATTGCTTCCACCCCGCCGACGGGGTCAACCCCGATTCCGCCCGAATAATTTGTATTATCGCTTTCAGGCTCATCAAACATACACACTATTGCAATAGCATCACAACCTCTATCCAAAAGTTCCTGACACGATTTTTCAAGGGTAGAAATATTTTTGACGTTTCCGACCGATATGCCCTCACCTGTTACAAAAAATTCAACCCCGACTTCTTCTTCGGTTTCTGCGTATTCGCAAAGATTTACCCCGTAAACCGTTTTCACTGCGCTCTGGGTATTTATGTGGACATTCAAAACATCGTTAGGTATCGCCTTATCATAAACAATTCCGATTTTATTATCTTTTGAAGGGATAAGATTTATTTCTCTTTTGAAAAAACTGTCAAGACTGTACCCTTCAACATAGAGCATATTATCGGTTATCCCAGAAAAACAGCCTGCATTAACAACATTCGGGTTTACGATAAGTTTTGATTTTTTTGCGAATTTTCTTGCATAACCGCTTGCATCACCTGCGTAACCGCCGATGCTTGCTCCGACTCCCGTCGGAACTATAAATGCGCCCAATTTTTCTCCGTTATAACTCATCCTGTCTTAAATACCTTTCAAGTCCGTCTATAATACCATCCGTTATTTTATCCTGAAAATTCGGATTTATAAGTTTTGAATTATCGTCAGGATTAATCATATACCCGACCTCTATCAGCACCGCAATGCTTTGGGTGTTGCGTATAACCGCAAAACTTTGTCCTCTTTGTCCGCCGTTTTTAAACCCTGTTTTTTGAGAAATAGTTTTGGCCAAAATTTTTGCAAGTTCTTTTGACTGGGGATAAAAATAATAAGTTTCAGTACCTGTCGCATCTCTGTCAGCCATAGAATCAGGCAGAGAATTGTTGTGAATACTTAAAAAAATATCCGCATCAAAATAATTCGATTTTTCAACCCGTTCATAAAGTCCGACATAATAATCATCATCCCTTGTCATAAAGACTTTTGCACCGAGTTTTTCCAGTTTGGTTTTCAGATTTTGTGCAATCTGCAGATTAATATCTTTTTCTTTCGTTCCAAGACATCCGACAGCACCGGCTTCGCTTCCGCCGTGACCTGCATCGAGGGTAATTTTTATATTTTTGAGCGGATATTTTTGATCAACTTTTGGAAATTCTTTCATTGAAACGATTAAAGCCCCGTCAGCATTGTAATAACTTGAATATCCGAACGGTTTGCCTTCAATGTGGTCATCATATTTTTGGAATAAATAATTATCGACATTGTAAACCGTAATATCAAGCCCGTTAGCCATATCGGTAACCGAATAAGGGACTTTTTTATCAAGCAGAAGTTCCAAAAACTTTTCGTTTTTACTGTGCTGATGAGTGCCATAGCGAATATTTGCATATTCAATATCTTTATCAATTTTTTGTGCGGAATCTTTTGAGATAAATCCGAATCCGTCACGCCCGAGTTTTACCCTGTAAAATCCACGTTCTTCTCCCAAAGCCTCAAACTCTGTTCCCTCGCTCAAATGCTGAAGTCTGTTTAATCCTGCATCAACAGGAGTTGAGCGTAAAGGGGTGTTATCTTTTTTTACGGAAATAACAAACGGTTTATCATAAATAACAGGCTTTATAATTCCTGAACTTGCACTGCCTGATAATTTCGGACGGGTAATTTTATAGGTTTTTTGTTCAGTTCCGTTATCTATAACAAATGTGTTTGTTCCGTAATCAAGTCTGACGACATGCTTAAATCCGCCCGATGGGTGGAGTTTTACCTGCTCATTATTAATCTTTAATACTTTATCAGTTTTTTCGTTTCCGACAAAAAAAGTCTTATCCGCTTTTATTGTTACATTCTGACTTTTTGGATAAACAATCTGCATACCGAAAGATATACTTCCCGTAAACAAAAGCAATAGAACAACGAATAATTCTCTCATCTTCATAACTTTATTTTACATCATTATATCTGATGTTCAACTTTTTATATGATGTAAAAATAAGCAGAAAATTTACAATATAAGAAAAAGGAGAATATATGGATACATTAGAAACAATAAAATGTCCTGCCTGCGGTAAGGAAATGGAAAAAGTTTTTATAAAGTCGGAAGGCATAAATATTGATATCTGCACGGAAGGTTGCGGAGGAATTTTCTTTGATAATAGAGAATTTGACAAATTTAACGAAGAACATGAAGATATTTCATTGATAGAAGAAAAACTTAAAGGCAAAACCTTTGAGGCTGTTGAGGATAATGAAAGAATTTGTCCTGCCTGTGGCGGTAAAATGGTTAAAAATACCACTACTACAGACGGCGAAATAAAAGTTGATGACTGTTACATTTGCGGAGGAAAATTCCTTGACTACGGCGAACTCCAAAAAATTAGAGCGGAATTTGCAAACGATGTTTTGAGAAAAGAAGCAACAATAGATTATCTTTTTGGCAAGGTCGGTACGGAACTACACAAAATTGAAGCCGAAACAGTGCAAAGAAAAGCCAACCGAAATCTTGCTCAAAAACTTTTCTATTCGTTAATGGATATGTAGGAATAGAAAACATCAGACAATTCTTTGTAATATCCCGAATTCAAAAGTTCGCAAAATCTCTTGGAACAATTTGGAGCAAGTGTTTTAACCTGCTCTTTGTTAAGGTATAAACCTTCAACAAACCGTGCAAAAAGTTCTGTCGGTTTAGAATAGTATTTGTTCATTTTATTAATTTTTGCACTGATTCTTGACTGTTTTTTCTGTGCGGATTTAAGTCTTATATATGCACAAAATTCTTTCTGCATATCAGGAAAATCATTTTCGATGTTGTCAATAGAATAAACTTCGGTCTTTTTTGAAAATCCGCCTGTGATAAGTTTTACCCTGTCATATTTCAAAAGGTATTTAGCGTTTGATTTTTTAATAAATTTGTCAAATTCAGGGAACTTTTTTGAACGCTGAAAATCAGGATATTTATTCTTTATTATCTGCTCAAATTCGGATATTTTTTGTTTTACTATATCTTTGTGAGCCAAAAGTTTTTCACATTTTGAATTTTTATCAACAAATTTTGTTACTTCAAGAAGTTCGTTTTGGTAAAATTTCGGGCAGTCATCATCGAAAATAACCTCTAAAGTTCCGCCTGTTCTTTCCATAAACGGTTCTATTTGAGAATGAACATAGTGGGTAAATTCGTGCAAAAGTGTCGGTATTAACCTTTCCTGAGGAATATTTTTTGAAATATCAATACGCTTTTTCATATAAAAACCCTGATTCCCGCGGGCTTTTGTCGATGTATGAACCTGCAGACCGATACTTCTGAAATACTTTATTAAATCCCTTGCATCTTTTTCCATACAGTAATTATACAAAAAATAATTGATACAGGTATTATGTAAAACAATTTTATAAAAATGTTTGAAAATCTATTGATTTTTAAATTTCAGCGTATTATTATCCTGTTTGTAGAGTGCTTACGCCAATAATCACTCAACAAAAAAGGGAAAACACTATGTCAATTAACTTAGAAAACAAACAGGAATTTGCCAAGAAATTCGGTAAAAATGAAAAAGACACAGGTAATTCAGCAGTACAAATTGCTATGATGACTGCAAAAATTGCTCAACTTACCGAACACCTTAAATCAAACAAAAAAGATTTCGCTACAAAAAGAGGTCTTTTGATGATGGTAGGTAAAAGAAAGAAACTTCTTTCTTATGTAAAATCTAAAAATCTTGACGAATACAGAAACTTAATCAAAAAGTTAAAAATCAGAGGTTAATCTCAAAAAAAACCGGCTTTTACAAGTCGGTTTTTTTATGTAAAAATTTATTTATGAAAGAACTTAAATCAAACAGACTTCATATCGGTATTTTTGGTAAAACAAATGCCGGCAAATCTTCTTTGCTGAACAGAATAACGGGGCAGGAGGTTTCTATTGTATCCGATATTGCAGGAACTACCACTGATGTGGTTGAAAAATCAATGGAACTTTTGCCTGTCGGACCTGTAAATTTTCTTGACTGCGCAGGGATAAATGATGATACTGCTCTTGGAGTTCAGAGAATTGAAAAAACTTTGAAGGTTTTAAACAGAACCGATGTTGCGGTTTTGGTTTGTGATTACAACGGTCTTGATGAGAATGATGCATCTCTTATAGGCAGATTGAATGAACTGAAGATACCATTTTTAGCAGTTGTAAACAAATCCGATGTCGAAAAAATATCAGATGACAAGTTGGCAGAGATTAAAGGTTTTACCTCAAATATTTTGATTACTTCCGCAAAAAATGACGAAGAACTTGTTTATAAATTCAAATCGGCACTGATAAAACTTTTGCCCGATGAATTTGTTAATACTCCAAAAATTGTCGGAGATATTGTTCCTGATGGTTCAAATGTTGTGCTTGTTATTCCGATTGATAAAGAAGCCCCCAAGGGCAGAATTATCCTGCCTCAGGTTCAGACTTTGAGAGATTTATTAGACAGCGGTTGCATTACTCTGGCTGTCAGGGATACGGAATTAAAGAACGCATTAGAAAATTTAAAAACTCCTCCTTCTCTTGTGATAACTGATTCTCAGGCGTTTAAAAAGGTTGATGAAATTGTGCCTGAAAGTATTGCACTCACTTCATTTTCAATTCTTTTTGCAAGGCTGAAGGGAGATTTAGATGCTTTTATTGAAGGTGCAAAGGCAATAGATAGGTTAAAAGACGGCGACAGGGTTTTGATTTTGGAAAGTTGTACCCATCACGCAATCGAAGATGATATCGGAAAAGTTAAAATTCCTAATCTTTTAAAGAAAAAGACTGGTAAAAATTTAATTATTGAACATTTTTCGGGACATGATTTCCCCGATATTACGGGATATAAACTTATTGTTCATTGCGGTGCGTGTATGACAAACCGCAGAGAAATATTATCAAGAATACTTCTTGCAAACAAAGCAGGCGTGCCGATTACAAATTATGGCATAACAATATCTTATTGTCTTGGTATCTTAGGCAGAGCAGTAAAAATATTCAAAAATTAATATAAACTTAGTTTTGTATCCGCAAAAAAATATTTTTTCGGATTTAAAAATTATATGAACCTCTCAATAAAGAATATTTATCAAAATTTAAATCATTTGGCGAAATTAAAATTTAAAAGCAGTTATTATACCCCGATGGTAGTTGATGATAAACTCATCAGAGGGCATTGTACGCATAATTTGAGTGAACTCTATCGCCTAAAAAAGAGAGGCGTTACTCAAATTATTGATTTACGTAATCCTTCTACCGAATTATCAGAGTATTTCCCTCAGTACATTGAAAGGCTTTTGTGCAAAATGCTTAATATAAAATACAATAATGTTAAGTATAGCCACAAATTAGAAAAAATGCCTGAGATGGATTTTTTTAGTAGAATCAACGATAAAATTTTAAGTAATGACGGAATAACTTTCATGCACTGCCGGCATGGAAAAAGACGTACAGGCGTTTGTGTTGCGATTTATGAAAAATATCATACAGGTAAATCCAAAGAGGAAATTTTAAAAGAACTTTATAACTTGGGCTTTAGAGAACTTCAGGCAAGTCCAAATGAAATTCCTCAAAGGGTGTACAATCGTCTGACAAAAATATACAATGATTTTATCGAAAAATTTTATCCGAATGAAGCGAAAATAAAATAACCGCAGTTTTAATTCCTGCGGTGTTTTTTACAAAAGCACTCCTTATAAATTGCACTTAATATGCGTGCAGGTTTTATTTTACGGAACTTGTTTAAAACGGCAGAACTTCTTCTTTTGTTCTGTTTAAAACTTTGTCCCAAATTTCGTTCATAAGAATTTTATCTACTTTATCTTCAATAAGGTCGCTTACAAATTTATTTATATTTTTATCATTTGCTGTTCTTGAATCATAACTTTTTAGTGTTGCGCTTCCGTAGTCTGTTCTTACTGTCTTTTCATATCTGAAATTGTTCGGGTTATTTCTGTCAAGCAAAATTTCGTGTGTGAATCTGCCGTCTTCGCAGTCTATTTTCAGGGCAGGATATTGCTGGGTATAAACAGGCTCAAATGAGGTTAGCCCGCTTTTGCCATCCAGTGTGAATAAAGGTTTTTCCGCAATAAGTTTCCCTTTTCTGATATCAGTCCATTCTTTGTCAATACATTTATTTAATTCATCTATTAATTTTGCGGATTTGTGTGAGATTCTTCCTTTGTCCGGCATTAAAACTTTTTCAAGAGGCGGTACTGATGCTTTAAATGATACATTGTTGTTTAAATTGTGATTTTGAATATTTGAAATTTGCATACTAACTCCTTTTTTATTTCTAAAACATGTAATATTTTTTTTTGCGCAAAATTTAAAAAAATATTGAATAAAAGTTTTGTTTGTTATAGATTTTATGTGTATGAGGATATAGCGTGCAATTATTTGCATAATAAGATATAAAGAAGGAGAACAAAATGGCTGAAAGAAAATTAGTCGGAACAAACGAAATGTTCAAAAAAGCATTGGCAGGCGGGTATGCTATCGGTGCTTACAATGTTAACAACATGGAAATTTTGCAGGGTATTGCAGAAGCGGCAGAAGAAACTCAGTCACCTATTATTTTGCAGGTGTCTGCAGGTGCAAGAAAATATGCTAACCAAACATATCTTATCAAGTTGGTTGAAGCAGCACTTGCAACAACAACAGTTCCTATTGCTTTGCACTTAGACCACGGTGCTGATTTTGAAATTTGTAAAGCATGTATCGACGGCGGTTTTTCTTCCGTTATGATTGACGGTTCAAGATTCCCGTTTGAAGAAAACGTAAGAGTTACAAAACAGGTTGTTGATTATGCTCACGAAAGAGGAGTTTCTGTTGAAGCAGAACTCGGTAAACTTGCAGGTGTAGAAGACGATGTTAACGTATCTGCAAAAGATGCTAAGTATACAAATGTTAAAGAAGCAGTTGAATTTGTAAAACAAACAGGTTGTGATTCTTTGGCTATCGCTATCGGTACGTCTCACGGTGCATACAAGTTCAAAGGCGAAGCAAAATTAGACTTTGAAAGATTAAAAGAAATCAAAGATGCATTGCGTGAAGCAGGTTTTGGGGATTATCCTATTGTCTTGCATGGTTCATCTTCAGTACCGAAGGAATTTGTTGAAAAATGCAACAAATTTGGCGGTAACTTGCCTGATGCTCAGGGTGTTCCTGAAGAAATGCTTAACTATGCTTCAAAACACGGTGTTGCAAAAATCAATATTGATACGGATTTAAGACTTGCAATGACTTCAACTATCAGAGAGTTCTTTATTGAACATCCTGAAAAATTCGACCCGAGAGAATATATGGGACCGGGCAGAACTGCAGTTAAAGAAATGGTTATGCACAAAATGCGTGACGTTCTCGGTACAGCAGGTCATGCAAAGGATTAATTTCCAAAGTAAATAAGGAATATATACAAAAAGCCCGTTTCTTAAGAGACGGGCTTTTTGGTATATGTCTTTAAATTTTATTAATAAAAATTTACACTAAATTCTATCAATAAAGGCTTTATGCTAAAATTTATCTATGATTTATTTTTATTATGGCGATGAAGAATTTAATATTTCAACAGAAATCGGGAAACTGAAATCCAAACTGGATAAAAATTTTCTTGAAATGAGTTACAAGGAGTTTGATAATCCGAAATTCCCTGATTTAATAAGTCTAATTTCTTCTCAGCCGATGATGTTTGGCAAAATGCTTATTGTCATTGACTGTGTTAATTATTTCAAATCGAAAAAAAAAGACTCTGAAAATGAGGGCGGATTTGATGACGGGCAAATAAAACAAATTGAATCCGTACTTGATAATGTGAATGAGAATCTTGATATTGTCTTTCGTGCATATTGCGCACCTGATTCAAGAAAAAAAACTTCAATAGATAAACGTAAAAAGTTATTCAAAATTTTATCAAAATATAATTCACAGGAGTTTAATCAAATTCCTGCTTACAAAACGGCAGAACTTGAAACTTGGATTAAAAATCAGGCTAAAATACACGATTTGAAAATTAATCCTGATGCTGTCAGTTTACTGCTTTTGCAGGTTGGTTCAAATTTGCGAATGTTAGACAGTGAACTTGAAAAACTCAAAGTTTTTGCAAAAGAAAAATCTGCAACAAAGGAAATGGTAAAAGAAATCTGCGTGAGTAATGAGGATTTGTTTGCGTTTATTGACGATGTGGTTGCCGGTTCAAAATTAAAAGCCTTAGAGCAGTATAACAAACTTATTTCAACCCGATATCCGCTTTCTATTCTTGCGACTCTGCACTCAAGTTTAAAGGAAAAAATTTTTATAAAGGCAAACGGGAACAAATATTCGCAGGATGAACTTGCGAAAATGATAGGCATGCATCCGTACAGGGTTAAACTTGAACTCCAAAAACTTAAACAGGTGCCGTTAAAAAATCTTGTTGCATTGAAAGAAAATTTGACTGATGCGGAGTATAAAATTAAAACAGGGCAGTCAAATCTTGCACCTGAAAGGGAGATAGAATATGCTATATTACAATAAAAATATAAGCCAAAAACTTCCTGCTCTTATGGATTATTTTAAATCGGGGATAGAAGATGAGAATAAAAATATTTCTCACTGTATTTTGTTTTGGGGCGCGGATATCAAATCACAATGCGAACTTGCGCTTGAAATAGCAAGACTTTTAAACTGCAAAGAATCAGGACAAACCGATTGTGAGTGCCTGAATTGCCGTTGGATTAGAGAGCAGACTCATCCTGCCGTAAAAATTTATACAAGACTTGATTTTAAAGAGGTGTCGGATAAGGCTGAAGAGGAAGACTCATCCGGAGGAAAGAAAACTATTACGATTGCTCAGGCAAGAGGAATAATATCCGAACTCTCCGTAACAAGCGATTATCACAGGGTTTATATTTTTTGCGACAGGGATGAGGACGGAAACCTGTTACCGCTAAACAGGCAAAATTTTCAGGAGCCTACGGCTAATGCTTTGTTAAAAACTTTTGAAGAACCACCGCAAAATACGACATTCATCTTTTTGACAAATGATAAAAATGATGTAATTTCAACCGTTATATCAAGAGCGCAGTCATTTTTTGTGCCTTCAAATGATGTTAAGGTGCAGAATTTTGAACTTGCGGAAAATTTATTAAATAATTACTGGAATATTGAGAGAAACGATGTTTTGAATTTTGAGAGTGAATTAAATAATCTTGTGGATGAAAACGGTGCACTTGAGGTGTTTGAGCAGATGGAAAATTATATGTGTTCGCTTATGAAATTTAATTTTGACAATAAAATTTTATTCTATCGTCTGCTCAGGGATATAGAACACGTTGAGACTGCCAAGCGTCAGGCAACTTTAACACCGCCGATGAATAATTCGACGATTTGTGAAAATCTGGCATTTAGAATGATTTTGGGTTAAAATAAAAAAATAAGTCAGGGAGAGAAAAATGGATATAAAAACAATTTTGGAAATTATTTTTGTCGTGCTGGGTGCTTATATCATAGGCTCAATTCCGACAGGATATATTGTAGTAAAACTTTTTACGGGACAGGATATCAGAACAATCGGTTCAGGCTCAACGGGAGCAACAAATGTTAAACGTGTAATGGGTAAAAAATGGTTCTTTATTGTATTGTTGCTTGATGCATTCAAAGGCGCACTGCCCGTAGTTTTGGCTTATTTCTTTACAAAATCTTTTGCCGAAATCGGACTATTGCCTGTTTTGGCATCCGTTTTTGCGATAATCGGACACAGTAAATCCGTATTTTTGAGCTTCACCGGCGGAAAATCAGTTGCATCGGGTGTCGGTACTTTGCTTGCATTAAATTGGCAGGCAGGACTTATAATTGCGGTAATTTGGGCTACAGTTACTTGGTTTTCAAAATATGTTTCTCTTGGTTCTATTGTCGCGCTTGCACTTGCGCCTGTTATTATGTGGCTTTTGAATTCACCGCCTGCTTACATAATTTATGCTGTAATTGCCGGTGTTTATGTGATTTATCTTCATAGAGAAAATATTAAACGATTACTTGCAGGAAACGAAAATAAGGTAAGATAATTATTTTTTCTTAAAAAAGGATACGAAAACATCAGCCCATTCATTGAGGTACGGGTATCGGTCCTTATGCCATCGATGCTCGGTGAGTTTTTTAAGACTGTCTTTTTCACTCCCGATGTTATTTAATCTTTCATAAATATATGAAAACATCCCTGTGCGGTCTGCACCTGCTTTGCAATGGATATGCGCCTTCCCGTCTTTTTGTTTTACCCCTTCCATAATGTCAAGGAATTTACCTATATTTTCTCTTTGAGGGTATCTTGTAATTGACGGAATGTGGTGATAGGTCATACCTAATTCTTTTACAATTTCTTCTTCATTATAATAAATTTCAGGCTTTTTCATTGTCCGAAGATTGATAACATCGGTAACTCCGTGTTTTTTAAGCCATCTGAGGGTGTTTTTGCTCTGTGGTTGCGCAGAACGGGATAGATATTTATCTATTTGACTGTAATTTTTGGGTTTAAAAAATATTGATAACATATAAAATCCTTTATTTTGTTATAAAACCATAAAAAAAATTTTTTTGCTAATATAATTATAAAAGGAGTTTTTAATGGCAATTCAACCTGTAAATAATGTTCAACCAAAAAAGAATTACAAATATAATGCGGTAAAATGGACCGGATACGGTGCTGTCGGACTTACAGCACTAAGCATTGTTCAGGCATCACGCCATAAAATGAAATCTCATAAAATTTTTGCATGGCTAAGCGTCTTATCTGCACTGAGCCATGTCGGAATAATTGAATATTTCCATCATAAAAAATAAAAAATATCCCGTAAAAATACGGGATATTTTTATATTTTTTTGAATAAAATTAACTTAACTGAACTGTTACTGATTTCGGTTTTTGAGTATAAGTAATTTTATCTTCTCTTGATAACCATCCTAAGCCCATGTAAGTGAAGTTTTCGTTCAAATCCATGTCTTTTTTCAATTTGTTGATAGTTACTTCACCTTTGTCTGAAAGGTAATTGTAAATTTTTCCTGCTGATTCAATAATTTGTTGTTGCATTTCTACTGACTCCTTTTTGCTAGATGTAAACATGATTGTGTGCCTCCTTTTATAATTTTATTCTACAACTTATTAAAAAATAATCAATAAGTAAATTTTTAAAAAGTTTGAAATCCTTATATATACTGATTCACAGACCTTAACATTTCTAAACTTTTTCTCATTTTATAACAAAAATTTTGAAAAATATCATCATTTTGGAGTATTTTTTTTAATAAAACCTGTTAATTTTACTAAAAAAGGCTGTTTTTTAGTAAATTATCCGAAAATTTTAACAAAATTTTTCTATTTTTTATTTTTAAAACACTTGTCTTTATTGCCTTTTGACCTGTTATGTTATTTAAAATTTTGTCAAAATTTTAAATTCCTGCCATAAGCCAAAATAAAACGGAGAAGAAATTACTCCTTCTCCGTTTCTCACATATTTTCTTGTCTAAATGAATTACTTAGCAAGTTTTTTGATAGCAAGTGCAAGTCTTGATTTTTTTCTTGCTGCAGTATTTTTGTGCAAAATACCTTTTACAACAGCCTTATCACAAAGTTGGTAAACTTTTGAAAGAGCCTTGTTTAAAGCATCTTTATCTTCACCGTTAGCAAGTTCAAGAACTTTTTTTACTGCGGTTTTGATGGAAGATTTCCACGCTACGTTTCTAAGTCTGTTTTTTTCAGCGACTAACACTCTTTTTTTAGCAGATTTAATATTTGCCATTTTCTTTCCTTTCAAATTTTGTGCGGTTAATGACTCCGCAACTACTCATTTGAGGATGTGAGTACAAGTATTAAACCCCAAAAAAAAATTTTTTTCAATATCTGCGTGAAAATTTAATATAAATTAACCAAATATTTGCATAATATTATGTTTATTGTATATTGTTAATGGTTACACTGGCTTGATAGGTTTTGCCCTAGTCGGGATATTCCCCGATGGAGCCGTGTTTCCAAGTAGTACAACAATTTAAACAAAAAGGAGAAAAAAGATGCCAACCGCTTCAATGATTGAACTTTTGGAATCAGGTGTACATTTCGGACACCAGACACAAAGATGGAACCCTAAGATGAAACCGTATATTTACGGTGCAAGAAACGGAATTTACGTTATTGATTTAAGAAAAACTACTGTGCTTCTTGATGAAGCATACGATTTAGTAAGAGATTGCGCTGCAAAAGGAAGAAATATTCTTTTTGTCGGTACAAAAAAACAGGCTGTTGAAGTTGTCGAAGCCGAAGCAAAAAGAGCAGGTGCTTATTACATTAACAGACGCTGGTTAGGCGGTATGCTTACTAACTTCGAAACAATCAGAGGCAGAGTAAACAAATTAAAAGAATTAGAAGAATTTATTGCAAGCGGTTACACTGAAAAACTTCCGAAAAAAGAAGTTGCTCAAATTAATAGACAGGTTGCAAAATTATCTAAAACTTTAGGCGGTATCAAAGAAATGAGAGGCTTGCCTGAACTTATCTTTGTTATTGATCAGGAAAAAGAAGATATTGCTATTAAAGAAGCAAACAAACTTGGTATTCCTGTTATTTGCTTGGCTGATACGAATGCTAACCCTGACGGAATTGATAAAATTATTCCTGGGAATGATGATGCTATCCGTTCAATTCAGTTGATTACTTCAAAACTTGCTGATGCTGTTTTGGAAGGTAAGCAATTAAGAGAAAATAAAGCAAATGAAGCAAAGAAAATCAAGAAAATTTCTGCTGAAGATGCAGGAGTAACTGCAGAAGAAGCAAAAGAAGAAGGAGAAAAATAATGACAGTTACAGCGCAAATGGTAAAAGAACTTCGTGATAAAACCGGTGCAGGTATGATGGATGCCAAAAAAGCACTTGTTGAAGCGAATGGTGATATGGAAAAAGCATCGGAAATTTTACGTCAAAAAGGTATTGCTTCTGCCGATAAGAAAATGGGCAGAATTGCGGCAGAAGGTCGTGTTGATTCTTTTGTTGATGCAAACGGCGGTGCTATGGTAGAAGTTAACTGCGAAACAGACTTCGTTGCAAAAAATGACGAATTCAAACAGTTGACTGCAGGACTTGCTCAAAATATTGAAGCACAAAAACCGTCAGATGTTGATGCTTTAATGGGTATGACTTGCCAACAGTGCGGAAAAGTTATTGCTGATGCATTAAAAGAAAAAATCGCATCTATCGGTGAAAAAATCACAATAAGAAGATTTGTAAGATACGAAGGCAACGTTGCCACATATATTCACAACGGCAAAATCGGTGTTTTGTTAAATACTGATGTTAAGAATGATGAATTGGCAAATGATTTGTGTCTGCACATCGCATCTTGTGCACCTCAGTTTGTTTCAAGAGATCAGATTCCTCAATCTGTTATCGATGAAGAAACAAGAATTGAGATGGGTAAAGAAGACTTGCTCAAAAAACCTGAAGCAATAAGAGGTAAAATCGTTGAAGGTCGTATCAACAAATTGATGGCTGAAAGATGTCTTTTAGACCAGGGATTTGTTAAAGATCCGAACCAAACTGTCGCTCAACTTATTGAAGGCAAGATGAAAGTTTTGGCTTTCACAAGATACGAACTTGGCGAAGGTCTTGAAAAACGTCAGGATAATTTCGCTGAAGAAGTTATGAGCCAGTTAGGCTAATTCAGTATAAAATATAGAAATAAACGGGAATTTTAAGATTCTGAGCAAATTTCAGAATGACTAAATTCCCGTTTTTGTATTTTTATAAAAGATTAAGATTATTGTTACAAATATGGAATATATGTGTCAAATTTTTTTTTTATTATATAATGTATGATATAAAATTGTAATTGCAGGAGGCAAAATGGAAAACATTATATCAAACTACGAAAACAGTAACAGAACAAAAATAAATCCGACCAGAATTAAAGTTGCAGGTGTCGGCGGAGGCGGAGGAAACGCTGTAACCAGAATGGTTCAGGCAAAACTTGCAGGTGTTGATTTTTGGTTGATGAATACCGACCTGCAGGCATTGAGTTGCAGTAATGTTGCAAACAAACTTCAACTTGGTGTTGAAACAACAAAAGGACTTGGATGCGGTGCTGATCCGGCTCAAGGTGAAAAAGCGGCTTTGGAGGTTAAAGAACAAATTGCAAAGGCTCTTGATAATACGGATATGTTATTCATAACTGCCGGTATGGGCGGTGGAACAGGTACAGGTGCTGCCCCTGTAATTGCACAGGTTGCGCAGGATTTGGGCATTTTGACCATTGCTTTTGTTACAAAACCTTTCTTCTGGGAAGGCAAAAATAGAATGAAACAGGCAGATGAAGGTATTGAAAAACTCAAAAAATATGTTGATGCTATTCTTATTGTGCCTAATGATAAACTTCTTCAGGTCGTAAAAAGTGATGTTGGTGTAAACGAAGCCTTCTGTATTACCGATGAAGTCTTATTCAGAGGTATTCAGGGACTTACAGATATAATTACCGTACCAGGTGTTATAAATATTGACTTTGCTGATGTAAGAAAAGTTGTTAAAGATTCAGGTACGGCGTTGATGGGTATCGGCAGAGCGCACGGTGAAGGCAGAGCAATTAAAGCCGCTGAAATGGCAATAAATTCCCAACTCTTGGAATCTTCTATTGACGGCGCAGGCGGTATTATTGTCAATGTTACAGGCAGTTCAAATATGTCACTGCTTGAAATTAACGATGCAATAAATGTTATCAATAATGTTGTTAAAGATGATGCGGATGTCATTATAGGTACCGCGATAAACGAAACATTGCAAAACGAAATTCAAATTACCGTTATTGCGACAGGTTTCGCCGAAAAAACAGCAAGAGGTGCTTTGCAGATGTCTGCGGCAGAATATTTTAGCGGAGGCAAAACTCCTGCAGGAGTCAGTGCTACAACGACTTCTACTTCGGAATTCCCAAATTTGGATGTACCGGATTTTTTAAAAAAGAACTAATAACAAATAAATAAATATAAAAAAGAGTCCGTTTTCGGGCTCTTTTTTTATCGAAATTTTATGCCGATGTTATTCCTATATGCGGATAATTATCTTTTGTGCTGTGTTCATATATAAGTAATTTTTGTAATTCTTCCATAAATTTTTCAGCGTCTTCTGCTACTTCCGAATCATCAGGTAACAAAAGTTTTTTCATTAAATCATAACGTTTTTGAATTATCTGAAGCGGTAAATTCAGATAATTTATGTTCGCTTTTACGATTTCCCTTATTCCTGAAATTGCCAAGTCAATATTTGTTCCTAAAAGCATAGTTTTTGACTGATCCGGCTGCTTTTTAATGTCTTTTAATGCATCATCCATTGCCGCTTCAAAAATTGATGCTCCGGCACGGAAGCTTGTTCTTTTGGCTTTATCCATAAGTCTTTGTTTTAAATCAAGAATGATTTGTTCATAGTCAGGATTATCATCAATATTTCCTATTTTACGAAATTCTTCTCTTGCAAATTTTGCCTGTGAATTTGAACTTTTTAAAATTGACTGTATTCTGTTGAAATTCTTATATGCAATATCAAGTGAAGATTTGTCCGAAATCATTTCTGCAACTTTTTCCGATAAGCCTAATTGATTCAGGAACAAGGCTGCGGTGTCAAGGTTTTCTTCGTTAAGCATAGGTGAAATGATTAAATTCAGGCCTTCTTCGGAATCCATTGTAACAACCGATCCGTCGGTCAATTCAAGTGTGGATTTTCTAAATGCATCACGAACCGCATTGAGATTTCCTTTTTCTGCACAGTCCATAAGTGTATATTGCAGTTCCATCATATCCGATTTGTATAATAGCGATTTGAGGTTACTTTTATATGTTTCCCGCATGTCGGCTATTGCTTGTTTACCTTCTTCACTGTCGGAATTGTATTTTCTGTCGGGATGTTTTGCATCTTTTGCGCAGAGTAAAAGGTATTCGTTCATATATTTATCCGGAGTTTGGAGCAGTCGGTGTTTCATGAACAAATCTCTAAACTGCTCAAATATTTCGTCTGCATTTTCAACGTTTTGTGTATATTTTTCCGCTATTGCTTTTGCTTCGTCACTGCTTTCTTCGGTAATTGACGGGTTAAAGTGGTCTTTTACCCATACGGCTTTAGATTTTGCAGAAATCCATTTATTTAGCAGTTCAAGTGCTTTTCTCTGATATTTTGGCTCAAACATACTCATAACATAGGTCTTTTTGTAGGTGTCAATGTTGCCTCTGCTTATGATTTCTGCTTCTTTCATTGTTTTTCCGTCTGCGGTTTTTTCGTATATTTTAAATAAATCGTAAACCGAATTTATGTAATTTCTGAAAGTTTCTGCATCATGACAGCCTGATGCGAATAATTTTCTTGCTTCTTCTTTTTTATCGTCAATTGTTTCATCGCTTGCATTGAGTACCATAAGCCTGTTTATTTGTTGCGATATCTTTGAGTACTGCGAATGAGTAATATCACCTGTTTTAGGTAATTTTGTATCACTGTATTTTTTCAAATCTTCAACGATATCAAGTGATGCCTGCTGGTTTTTGTAGGCATAAATATAATCCATATAATTGTTTAATTTTTCATTGAAAGTGTTTAGCGATTCTTCAAGAGCTTCTGCACTTGAAATTTCAACAAGCGGATATGCAGGGAAAGAAAAATATTTTCTGAATGCTTCATCTTTATATTTGTTAAATTCTTTCTTTATTGTCAGTGCTTGGAAATTGTAGTAAAAATCCGAATATAAATCGTCAAATGAACGTTTACCGCCAATGTATGTTCCTCCGCTTAGATTCCTTGACAGTTTTTTAAGGTCATAATATGCTCTTGTTTTGCTTTCATCAATGTCCTTGTAATAATCTTCGGAAAATACCGTATTAATGAAGGAATTTTTCATTTTATCATTACCTGAACGTATTGCTTTTACGACATCATAGCCTGTTATGGCTTTTATTCCCATATCAATGTCTGATATTTTTGAATCGTATTTTTTCTTAAATTCTTCGTTTGTCATATTGCGTAAATCATTCAGAATTTGCGCAAATTCTTTGTCTGTTTTCGGAGCAAATTCTCTGTCTATCCAGTTCCCGATTTTCTCATTTCTTCCGGTTGAGAAATTTGTTTTTACATCTTGCTCTGTGACGGTTAAATTATTTTCGATTTTTTTACGTATTATATTTGAAAGTTCTTTTGCTTGTTCTTCGGAAGCATTCCATTTCAGTTTGAGGTATTTTTCAAAGTTCTTTTGCATAAGGTCGATGCCTTGGCTCAGACTTCCGTTATAATCGTCTTTTTGAATTCTTTTCATTGAATTAACAATTTTTGCCATGACTTCGTAACTGAGGTTTACGTTGTTATCTTTTGCGTATTGCTTCAAAAGTTCATAGGCGTCTTTTCTGACGCTTTCTGTTGCGTATTTCAGAATGTCAGGGTTTTTACCCATTATGTAGTCAAAATTATTTCTGGCTTCAGTGCGGAGTTTTTTATGGAGATAATCAAGTTCTTTTTGGGATTTTACTTCGATATTATATGTATTGATATCCGGAATATCGTCATAAGATTTTATTATTGCAACTTTTTCCGCAAAAAGTCTTAATTTGTCATTCGGGGCAAGTTTATAATATTTTTCTTCGGAGTCTATACCTTTGTCAAAAGTTTCGTCGCCGTTAATACGTTTTAAAAGCAAAGGATACAAACTTCTTGAATTTTTCCCTGCACTTTCTATTCTTTTTATTGCCGATTTAATTTCGTCACGCGTCATTTCTGATGCATAGTTTGTCAAATCATCAAGATATTCGGATGACGGGAGCAAAAGATTTTGCTTAATTGCTTTAACGGTTGACATAGCCTGAGGTGATACACCGCTGAGCATCAGTGATTCAATCATTGGGAATGTGTATTCGGCACCGTAATCTTCGGCAAGTTTGTTATATTGTTTATTCGGAATTTTTTCGGCAACATATTTCCCTTTTTTATCCAAAAGATTATCTTCAAGTTTGCCGTTTTGGAATTTTTCGTTTGTAATATAACCTTCTTGACCGCCGTATGAACTTGAATAATCAGTTCTCAAAAGCCCGAATTTATCAACCCAGACGTTTTCGTGTTCCGAAGCGCCCCATGTATTGTCATGGAAGATAATATCTTTTACTTTATCAGTATCTTCAAATTTTAAAACTGTAGGTTTTACATCGACAACGTACTGAGCATGCATTGCAGGTTCGTTGTCTTTAACTGAAGTCATTGATGTGCCTGAATACGGAGAGCGTTTAATTTTATCAAGCCCTGCACGGATGTTTGTTTCGGCATAGTAAGGACGGTCTGTCATGTGTTCAAAAATCTTGATGGCCTGATTATCAAATAATCCGCTATTGTTTTCTCTTGTCCAGTACATTCCTTTCTGAACACCGATTTCTCTGTTGAGTTCTTCTAAAGGCTCTTTCATTTGACTGTAAATATCATTGAGCCTTCTTGATGATGTTGCATACCACGAATTTATATTCTTTTTGTATTTATCAAGTGCAACTTTTTCCATAGGAGTAAATTCGGTTAAGGACTTTGGCATGTCTTTGAATTTTACTTTTACGCCGTCTTGGTCATATCTGTTTTTGTTAAATTCATCAAATTTATTTCTCAATGATATGAGTTCTTTTTTGGTAGCCAAATCTCCCATGTTTTCCAGTTTTTTCAGTACTGCATATTTCGGATCGGCTGTATTAAGTAATGTGCCGTCATCAAGTTCAACCTGAAGTGTTTCCTGCAGTGTTTTTATGATTATTGACAAGTTATTAAAACTTGTGGCAAGAACTTTGTAGAGTTCCTGCGTGGTTTCTGCGTCTGCATTCATGGGTGCGCCGTTTATCAGATTAAACCCTGCAATATACGATTCGTTCGGATTTGAAAACAACAGTTCAAAAGCATTGTCAAAAGAATCTTTAAGGTCTATTAAATGACATTTATGTCCTGTTTTGTTCATTATTTCAAGGAATTGTTCATCCGTACAATTTTCGTCCTCAAGTATATTAAGGTATTTATTGAGAGTTGAGATTACTTTTTGTTTTTCCGGCTTAATATTAAGTGTTTGGGCAATTTTCTCAAGTTGTTCTTTATCTGCGGAATATTCTATTTCGTTTCTGATTGCATCAAGTTGAGTCGATAAAACCTGTTTTCTGTCTCCAAGTAAAATCGAATGATAAATATCATCGGCAAAGGTGGTGGTCATAAGTTCGACAGTCTTTGTATATTCATCAAGAACTTCTGCTAATAAATCATCTGAAGAAGCGATACCTTCTTTTTCCTGTCTTTTTTCTTCTATCTCTTTTTCAAATCTTTCGGACAGAATTTCTTTTAACTGCGGATTGATTTTACCTGTCCGTATGCCCGAACTGAGTGTTTTAAGGTTGTTAATGATATATGATTCGTTGTCAGGTATATTAAACTGAGTCATCATATCCATAAGATATTCTGGTATATCGAGTGAGAAAGACTGCATTGTACGATATGCCGCTGCCGCAGTGAACAAATCCTTACAGTCAAAATATTTATCTTTGTTATTTTTTGCGTGCCCTTTATTTATAATTTTGATTTCTTCTGTCAGGTCAACAAGTTCTTCTGCTTTTTCATCTAAAATTTTGAGGTTATAATTTTTGGGTAATACTTCATTGAGGTAACTTTTTATTTTATTAATTTTGTTTTCTTTTTCTTCGTTAGGAATAAAAGTATAATATCTTTTAATTACGTCAATTTTTTCTTTTTCATCCGAACAATCAACAGCAAACGAAATTATGTCGCTTGTTATTTGTCTTAACTGCTGAGGTTCGAGAGAAGGTGCAATCCTTTGTATTATAGAATTGATAAGTTTTAAATTCTGCGTGGAAGTGTCGATTCGTGCGATTTCACTGCTTTTCTTTACCGTACTGTAATATTTATCTTTTTCGTATGTTTTTTTGCAGGTTGCAAGTGCATCTTTTGCTTTTTTACAACTTCTGTAATAATCCTGATATTTTTCGTTTTCCTGATCAATATCTTTGTGAATATGAGTATCTGCAAATGTTCCGAAATGTTCTTTGTCGAACGATGAATATGCTCCAAGGATATCATTGAACGCACCTGCCGTATCCGCTGCGTTCATCCAGTTCATAACCGAAGTATCAACAATTCTGTAACCTTTTTGAATTGCATAATTGTAATCTATTTGTGCTTTTGGTACGGGAACTTTTTTGTGTTTCCCAAGATTTGCTCTGTCATAGACCATCATATTCGGGTTGTCGTCAAGTTCGGTTAAAATCATATCGACATAGTTTGCCTTATCTTCATAGGCAAGTGCCTTACGACAAATTGAAATGGCTACGCACATCCCGTGTTGTTTTTGGTTAATTGCTTTGATGTTCGGAATTTTTGATTCAGGGGTATCGACTACAATGTCGTTTAAAATTTCAGCAAGAACCATTGTTTTCTTGTCTTGTAACTGAGGATTGATTTTATAATCATCACTCATCATGTAGTTTAATCTTTTGAGAATATATAGTTTTTGTTTTGTCGGAACCTCTGATGAGATAACAAAATAATTAAGATTCCTGTAAAGAGCATGGGCGTTATTGTCTTTTACCATGCTGAGTTCTTTAGGGTTAATTTTGGCTAAAAGCAATTCTCTGTTTGCAATAATTTCCTGCTCTTCCTTTGTTAATTTTTTTGTTGCAGTCAGGGCTTTTTCAAGTTTTTGCGCAAGTTTTTCCTGCACGGATTTATCCGATAATTTCAATGATTTTTCTGCGGCTTTGTTTAATTTTTCACGCCAGTCATTATAAGGCTTTTTGCCCAAATCTATATTTGTTCCGTAACGGAGATTCTGCGATATGTCAAGCAAAAAATTGACGTTTTCCTCCCCCGGAATTTTTGACAATTCTTCAATAGCCTTTGAAATTCTGCGCTGATTTGGCATATTAAGGTCATAAGCATTGTCTTTTTTTAATTGTTCTACTGTATTTCTATCCTGTCTGACACCCGTAAAAGATGTACAGTTATTAACTCTGTATATTCTCATGTCAGTTATAAAAAGCCTAAATAAAATTTTTGCTATTTTCTTGTTGATTATTAAAAAAATCTTAACAATTATTTAAATTTGAAAAAGATGTGATAATGTACTAAAATAGGATAAAATGAGAGGATTTTCTAATGGGCAAACAGGACATATTACAATATCAGCCACAGGGCGTATGCTGTCAGATGATGCAGGTTGCAGTTGAGGATAACAAAATTATAGATGCAATGTTTTACGGCGGATGCAACGGAAATTTGAGCGGAATAAGACAACTTATTAAAGGTATGACTGTAGATGAAGTCATTGAACGCTTAGGCGGAATACATTGCGGTCCTAAACCGACAAGTTGTCCCGATCAACTTGCGACTTGTCTTTTAGAGTACAAACAAAAAAAATTGGCACAGGCAAAATAAATTATGAGTAATAAAATTTTAGTAATTGATGATGATACTTCAATAAACGAACTGATAAAAGTAAACCTTGAACTTGCAGGTTATCAGGTTGTACAGGCTTTTGACGGGATAAAAGGTTTTGCGCTTGCGAAGCAGGAATTGCCGTCACTTGTTGTTTTGGACGTTATGATGCCGGAGGTTGACGGGTTTACTGTTGCCAAACGAATCAGAGAAAATGAGGACACAAAAAATATTCCGATAATTATGCTTACGGCTTTATCTCAATTAAATGATAAGGTAAACGGGTTTAATATCGGTGTTGATGATTACCTTGTTAAACCGTTTGAAATTGAGGAACTTCTGGTCAGAGTTCGTGCCTTGTTGAAACGTACTAATCAAATACCGAAATCTGCAGGTACAAGAGATTTGCAGTCGCTTGGTGAAATTACGCTTCTGCCCGAACAGTACAGCGTGCGAATAGGCGAT
>Ga0256405_10004158_pt1 | contig 27797 bp, 26 predicted proteins | sample RumenRJG_02DNA_FD_189096 | JGI IMG/M metagenome (GOLD analysis project Ga0256405, IMG submission 189096) | Bovine rumen microbial communities from Lethbridge, Alberta, Canada - RJG_02 | ecosystem: Host-associated > Mammals > Digestive system > Stomach > Rumen | place: Canada: Alberta... | reverse complement strand
GCCGAAAGCATCGTCCCCGACCTTTCCGAGAAGCGCGCCGTCATGGCCGAATTTTTTCAGCGCCGCCAGGAAATTTGCCGGGGCACCGCCTGCATGGGCGGCCATGGTGGGATAGCCGTCCTCATCCTTACTGATGGACGCAAAATCTATCAGAAGCTCACCGAGCGCAGCAACTTCGATCATAATGAATCCTCCTGTATTGTTATCGTGAATCAGTTGTTCTGATTATAACATTCCGGGATTTCTCCCGCTACCCGGAAGGACTGTTTCCGCAAAATTTCACCATTTGCTCTTCTCCGGGCGCCAATTTTCTGCCGTTTCCCGAATAAACTTGCAATCCTTGCTTTTTCCTGTTACGCTTTTCTGCGATATCATGACAAATAGCGGATACATCCCGTCTTTCAGGGATCGTACTGAGCCGGGTCTCAACGGTCTTCCGTACCGTACCGGTTCGGCATTTCACCCAAAGCTCCGCGGAAAGGAACCCTGCCATGGCAGAACAGGCTGTAAAAGAAAACAAAATGGGGACGATGCCGGTGGGCCGGCTGCTGTTCTCCATGTCCGTGCCGATGATGATCTCGATGATGGTCCAGGCGCTCTACAACATTGTCGACTCCATCTTCGTCTCGATGATCAGCGAGAACGCGCTGACCGCCGTCTCCCTGGCGTTCCCCATCCAGACCCTGATGATCTCCTTCAGCGTGGGCACCGGCGTCGGAATCAACGCCTACCTGTCCCGCTCCCTGGGGCAGCGTGATTTTGACCGGGTCAACAAGAGCGCGGTCAACGGCATTTTCATAGAGCTCTGTCTCATGGCCGCCTTTTTCCTGATCGGCATGTTCCTGACCGTGCCTTTCTTCAACGCGCAGACGGACGATGCCGACATCCTGGGCTACGGCTACATCTATCTCCGGATGGTCTGCTGCCTGTCCCTGGGGCTCTTCATGGAGGTCACCTTCGAGCGGCTTCTGCAGTCCACGGGCAAGACCTTCTACGCCATGGTCTCCCAGCTCTGCGGCGCCCTCTTCAACATCGTCATGGACCCCATCCTGATCTTCGGCCTCTTCGGCATGCCGAAGCTGGGGATCGCCGGCGCGGCCCTGGCCACCGTCATGGGACAGCACCTGGCAGCCATCGTCGCCATTATCTTCAACCTGAAAAAGAACAACGAGATCACCTTCCGGTTCAGGGGGTTCCGCCCGGATCCGCAGATCATCAAAGGGATCACCGCCATCGGCGCACCGTCGGTCATCATGCAGGCCATCGGCTCCTTCATGACCTACGGCATGAACCAGATCCTGATTGCCTTCACTCCCACGGCTACGGCAGTCTTCGGCATTTACTTCAAGATCAACAGCATCATCTTCATGCCGGTCTTCGGCCTGAACAACGGGGCGGTCCCGATCCTGGCTTACAATTACGGCGCCGGAAAGAAAAAGCGTGTCACCGACACCATGAAGCTTTCCTTCACGGCAGCCATCTGCATCATGACCATCGGCTTCCTGCTCTTTGAGCTGATCCCCCAGGTGTTCTTCTCCCTCTTCAACGCCTCGGACCATATGATGTCCATCGGCGTGCCGGCCTTCCGGATCATCGGCCTCTCCTTCCCGCTGGCGGGCTTCTGCATCTCCTGCGGTTCAGTCTTCCAGGCGATGGCACGGGGCGTCTACAGTATGATCGTCTCCATCTGCCGCCAGCTGGTGGTGCTCCTGCCCTCAGCCTGGCTGCTTTCGAAGACCGGAGTCCTGAACATGGTCTGGTGGTCCTACCCCATCGCCGAGATCGCGTCCCTCGCTTTGTCCATCTTCTTCCTCCGGAAGCTGAACCGGGAGATCATCTCGAAGATCGGCTCCCGGGAGCCGCAGAACTGAATATAACGTAAAGCCCGCAAGGTCGTCTTGCGGGCTTTACTGACTGTATAAAGAAAACAGGCGGTACCTCCGCCGGGTTGCGTTTTAAAGCGCAGATGAGCTTACGGCAGTTCCCAGCTTTCCGGGTCGTAGAAGATGACCCTGGTGCCGCCGTTCTCGAATTCGAAGGGCACGAACAGCAGGTCCTCCAGCGCCTTCCGGACCGCCGGCTGATTCTCCTCCTCCACATAGAACAGGAGGAATCCGCCGCCGCCCGCGCCGAGCAGCTTCCCGCCCAGAGCGCCGGCCTTGATGGCCTTCTCGTAAAGGGCGTCGATGGAATCCGTGGAGATCCGGCTGGTGATGCCCCGCTTCAGGCGCCAGGTGTGGTCCAGAAGCCGCCCGAACTCGCTGAGCTCCGTCTTCGAAGTCAGGATCCGCTCCGCCTCGTCCACGAGGGACAGCATCTCGAGAAGCTGGGCTGTCTTGTCCTTGATGGCGCTGCTGGTGGAGGTCTGGATGTCCGCCGAGAAGCGGGAGAATCCCGTGAAGAACAGCAGAAGCTTTCTGTTCAGGGCTTTCTTCCGGTCCGGGGAAAGGATCAGCGGGCGCACGTCCCATCCGTCTCCCTTGAAATCGATCCGGTTGAAGCCGCCGTAGGCCGCCGCGATCTGGTCCTGAAGGCCGCCTGCCTCCTGACAGAGGACCCGCTCCAGATAGATCGCGTCCTCCGCGAGCTTCCGCTTGTCCGCGTATTTTCCCTTCAGCGCGTAGAATGCGTTCAGCATGCCCACCGCGAAGGAGGAGCTGGTGCCGAGTCCGGAGCGCGCCGGCAGGTCCGCCTCATAGGTCAGGCGGATCTCACGCATGTCCAGATACTTCATCGCCTCCCGGACTGCCGGGTGGACAATGTCGTTCACGTCCGTGACCCGCTCGATCTTCGAGTAGGAAAGCTCCGTGCTGTAATCGAAAAACCGGGGCAGATGGCGTACATTGACATAACAGTACTTGTCGAAGGTGGTGGAGATCACCGCGCCGCCGTGCTCCTCATAAAACTGCGGCAGATCCGTGCCGCCCCCGAAAAACGACATCCGGAAAGGTGTCTGTGTAATAATCATAGCCTTACGTTCCTTTCATCCCGCGCGGTGTGTTCCTTGCCTGCGCGGTGCGCGAAGCGCTTGTGCCCGCTTTTACAGTCCGATACCTGCGCGGATGGTCTCCGCCATGTAATCGATCATCTCGTCCGTCATTCCCGGGTACACGCCGACCCAGAAGGTGTCCTTCATGATCCGGTCGGTGACCTCCAGGGAACCGGAGATCCGGTAGCCGGCGCCCTCCGCGCGCATCTGGTCAAAACAGGGATGCTTTGTCAGATTTCCCGCAAAAAGCATGCGGGTCTGGACGCCGCTTCCTTCGATATGCTGCACCAGAGAATAGCGGTCCACGCCCGGGCGGCAGGTGATCAGGAAGCCGAACCAGCTGGGATCCGATGCCGGGCAGGCCTCCGGAAGGATCAGTCTGTCCTCCGTTCCCGCCAGCGCCGCCTTCAGCCGGGCAAAGTTGTGCTTTCTCCGCTCCACGAAGGAGGGGAACTTGTCCAGCTGGGCGCAGCCGATGCTGGCCTGCATGTCCGTGGCCTTCAGATTATAGCCGAAGTGGGAATAGACATACTTGTGGTCGTATCCCTTCGGGAGTTCTCCGTACTGGCCGTCAAAGCGGTGTCCGCAGAGATTGTCCCTTCCGGAGGGGCAGCAGCAGTCCCGGCCCCAGTCCCGGAAGGAGCGGACGATACGGTGCAGCAGCGGGTTCCGTGTGTATACCGCGCCGCCCTCCCCCATGGTCATATGGTGAGGCGGGTAGAAGCTGGAGGTGCCGATATCGCCCACCGTGCCGGTGAAATAAGTCTTCCCGTCCAGCGTATAGGTGCTTCCCAGAGCGTCGCAGTTGTCCTCCACAAGCCACAGCTTATGGGCATCGCAGAAGGCCTTCACGGCCGCAAGATCAAAGGGATTCCCCAGGGTATGGGCCAGCATCACGGCTTTCGTCTTCTCCGAAAGCGCGCCTTCCAGCTTTGTGACGTCGATGTTGTACTGGGGGATGGTCACATCCACGAATACCGGGACGGCGCCGTACTGGATCATGGGCGTCACCGTGGTGGGGAATCCGCAGGCCACCGTGATGACCTCGTCCCCGGGACGGATCTGCCGCTCTTTTAAAAGAGGGCTGGTCAGCGCCATGAAGCCCAGAAGATTCGCGCTGGAGCCGGAGTTCACCAGGGACACAAAGGGCACGCCCAGGTACTCCCCGAGCTTCTTTTCAAACTGATCAGTCCAGCGCCCGCTGGTCAGCCAGAACTCCAGGGCACTGTCCACCAGGTTCACCATCTCGCCGTGGTCGTAGACCCGGGACGCGTAGTTGATCCGGTCTCCCGGCTGAAACGGTTTTTTCCGGTTGTGGAAGCGGTCGCAGTAAGCGCTGACGGCTTCCAGGATCTCCTGTCTCGCCTCCGCTTCCGTTCTGTTCTCAAACATCTTTCTTCCTCCTGTCAGATATCCGGGCCTGTTTTCAGAAGAACGCCCGGATCTGCCGGTCCGTGATCTCCTGCATTTCTTCTCCCGCAAGGTAAGCCTTCGACCACTCCGCAGTCTTCCGCACGGCTTCCCCGATATTCCATTTCGGCTCCCAGCCGAAGGTGTTTTTAAGCTTTGTGCAGTCCAGCTTCAGGAAGCCCGCCTCGTGGGGACCGCCGTCCGGATGCACTTCATAGCGGAAGCCTTCCCCCCAGGCATCGGCGAAAAGCTGTGTCAGTTCGCCGGTCCGGACACAGTCGGAAAGATCCGGTCCCACATTGTAGGAGCCTGCGAGGCTTCCGTCTTTATACTGCCGTTCCAGGATCATGAGATAGACCGCCACCGGCTCCAGCACATGCTGGAAGGGGCGGACGGAATCCGGATTCCTGAGCACCACCGGGACACCCTTCGCCGCCGCGCGGACACAGTCGGGGATGATGCGGTCGGCCGCGAAATCTCCGCCGCCGATCACATTGCCCGCCCGGGCCGTACTCACCGCAATGCGGCCGTCCGGGAGGAAGGACCGTTTGTAGCTGTGGGTCACCAGCTCGGAACAGGACTTGGAGTTCGAGTAGGGATCATAGCCGTCCAGATAGTCCGTCTCCACAAATCCCTTCTCCAGCTCCCGGTTGTCATAGACCTTGTCGGTGGTGACGTTCAGGAAGGAGCGGACGCTGTCGGAAAGCCGAAGGCATTCCATCACGTTCACCGTTCCCATGACGTTCGTCTCATAGGTATAGACCGGTTCCTTGTAAGAGGTGCGGACGATCGGCTGGGCCGCCATGTGGATCACAAACTCCGGCTTTGCCTCATCGAAGACCTTCTTCAGTCCGGGCAGGTCCCGGATATCCCCGATCACGGAGTGCATCCGGTCCTCCAGCCCGAGGACAGAAAAGAGCGCCGGGTCCGTGGGAGGCTCCAGCGCGTAACCGGTCACATCCGCGCCGGCCAGCGTCAGGGCTTCACAGAGCCATGCTCCCTTGAAGCCTGTGTGGCCGGTCACGAGGATCCTGCGGTTTTTCCAGAAATCAAGCATACTTCACCATACCTTCCAGGGCGCTGCCCCGCTCTGCCAGAGATCTTCCAGCTTCTTCTTCTCCCGCTGGGTATCCATGCACTGCCAGAAGTCCCGGTGATAGAAGCCCATCAGCTCACCGTCCGCGGACAGCTGCTGCAGCGGCTCCTTCTCCAGCACCGTGGTATCGTCCTTTAAATAGTCGAAAATTCCGGGATTGAAGACCATAAATCCACCGTTGATCAGGGTACCGTCGCTGTCGTCCTTCTCCCGGAAGGAACGGATGCGTCCTTCCTCCGTCACGTCAAGAACGCCCTTCGCCTGGCCGATGTTGACCATGGTAAGCGTGGCGATCTTTCCGTGCTTTTTGTGAAAATCGAGAAGCGCGTTCAGATCAACATTGGATACGCCGTCACCGTAGGTCAGCATGAAGGGCTCGTTGTCCGTATACTCCCGGATGCGGCGCACACGTCCGCCGGTCATGGTGTTCAGTCCGGTGTCCACCAGCGTCACCCGCCATGGCTCTGCGTGTTTCCTGTGGACCTCCATGGAATTGTTCTGAAGGTCAAAGGTCACGTCCGAGGTATGCAGGAAGTAGTCCGCAAAGTATTCCTTGACTACGAACTGCTTATAGCCCAGGCAGATCACGAAATCATGGAATCCGAAGGCGGAATAGTATTTCATGATGTGCCACAGGATGGGCTGTTCCCCGATCTCGATCATGGGCTTCGGTTTCAGATGGCTTTCTTCGGCGATCCGTGTGCCGAATCCGCCCGCCAGAATCACAACCTTCATGGTTTTCTCCTTAATTGTTATTTCAGGAATCAATGGCCATCTGTGCCAGGAGCGCCGCGCCCTTCCACAGGACATTCTCATCCGGCGCGTAATGGCTGGAATGCAGCGGCCACACGGTCCCTCCCTCCGGCGTCGTTCCCAGCCAGCCGAAGGCGCCGGGCTTCTCCGCGACGTAGAACGCGAAATCCTCCGCCGTCATGGACGGATACCGGGGCGCCACGACGCTCTTCGCGCCGAACAGCTTCGCGTAGGTCTTCCGCATGAATGCCGCGTTGGCCTCGTGGTTCTGAAGGGAACAGTAGCCGTGCTCGTAGGTCAGCTTTCCCTCGCAGCCCAGGGCCCTGCACACACCGTCCAGGGCTTCCCCGATCCGGCGCTCTACCATCTTCCGGACGTCGGGATCATAGGTCCGCACCGTGCCTTCCATGTCGCAGTTTCCTGGCACCACATTGTAGCGCTCTCCTGCGCGGAACACGCCCACGGTGATGACTGCGGACTTCAGGGGATCGGTATTGCGGCTGATGATGGTCTGCAGGACCTGAAGGAACTGGGTCCCCGCCACCAGGGCGTCTCTTCCCTGGTCCGGCTGGGCGCCGTGGCTGGAGGCCCCTTCGATATGGGCGAACCAGTGGTCCGAGGACGCCATCATCTGATCGTCGCGGACGCCGAGGACGCCGCTGGGCAGGTTCGGCCAGACGTGGAGACCATAGACCGCGTCCACATTCTCCAGGGCGCCGCCGGCGATCATGGTCCGGGAGCCTCCGGTGGGCGCTTTTTCCTCCGAGGGCTGGAAGATAAGGCGCACGGTGCCCTTCAGTTCTCCCTGGGAGAGGCGGAGGAGCCGCGCCGCCCCGAGAAGCATGGTGATGTGATTGTCATGTCCGCAGGCATGCATGATCCCCGGATTCACGGAGGCACAGGGAAGGCCCGTGCTCTCAGTGACGGAAAGGGCGTCCATGTCCGCCCGGAGGGCTACCGTCTTTCCCGGCAGCGCTCCGCGGAGCTCCGCAATAATACCGTAAGTTCCGTTCACACCGGTACGGATCTGGTATCCGCCGATGGCCTCAAGCTCCTTTACGATGCGCTCCGCCGTCTCTTTCTCGTTTCCGGAGGTCTCCGGGTGCGCGTGAAAATCTCTCCGGAGTTCAACAAGATGCGGCTGCAGTTCTTCTGCTGCTTTCCGAACGTCCATGTTTCTTCCTTTCCTTCCGGTCCTTTCGGGACAGGGCTTCATATCAGTTTCAAATCCTGTGCGCCGCACAAGGTCCGGCGCAGGACAACATATTCTTCCCTATTTTATCACAGCTGTGCAAGGATTGGGGAACTTTCGGCGCCCTTCCCGGACAGACCGGCGGTTTTTCTGTCCGCAGGTTTCTGTTATACTAACTGACAGCGGGACCGCATCAGAAGCCGGCGCTTGCACTCTGCTCCGGTCCGAGTCCCGCCTGTGCATTTTCAGAGAAGTATTTTCAGCGAAACATTTTCAACGAAGCATTTTCAGAGAAGTATTTTCATCGAAGCGTTTTCACCTTGCTTCAGAAAGAGGTTTTCATTTGAAACGGCTTACCATCGGTATTCTCGCCCATGTCGACGCGGGAAAGACCACGCTCTCCGAGGCGCTGCTCTGCGAGACCGGCGTCCTCCGCCAGGCAGGGCGGGTCGACGCGGGCAATACCTTCCTTGACACCGACGAACAGGAGCGGCAGCGCGGCATCACCATCTTCTCCAAGCAGGCCGTGTTCCGCACGGAGGACACGGAATTCACCCTGCTGGACACCCCTGGACATGTGGACTTCTCCGCGGAGACCGAGCGCACGCTCCAGGTGCTGGACGCGGCAGTCCTCGTGGTCAGCGCGCCGGACGGCGTGCAGAGCCACACCGTCACCCTCTGGCGGCTTCTCCAGACCTACCGGATCCCGGTCTTCCTCTTCATCAACAAGATGGACCAGATCGATGTCCTGCAGAAGCCTGCAGTCCGCGCCCGGGTCCTGAACCAGCTGAACGCCATGTTCCGCGGCGGCTTCTTTGACTTCGGGAAAAGCCTTGACACCCCGGAGATCCAGGAGGAGTTCTCACTGCTGGACGAGGCTTTGATGGAGCGCTATCTGGAGGACGGAACGCCCGTGGGCGAGGAGGACCTCCGCCGGCTGATCGGCGCCCGGAAGCTTTTCCCCTGCTGGTTCGGATACGCGCGGGGGCTGAACGGCCGGACCGAAGGAGTCAGAGCGCTGCTCTCCGGCCTCGCCCGCTTCGCGCCGGTGCCGGATTATCCGGAGGACTTCGGTGCCCGGATCTTCAAGATCACCAGGGACGAACAGGGCGCCCGCCTGACCTGGATGAAGATCACCGGCGGTACCCTCCGCGCGAAGATGGTGATCCCGGAGCTCGGTGAGAAGGCGGACCAGCTCCGCCACTACAACGGAAAGAAGTTCACGCCGCTGCAGGAAGCGCCTGCCGGCACTGTCGTCGCGGTCACCGGCCTCACAAAGACCCGCGCCGGGGAAGGTCTCGGCACGGAACAGGCCTCCCGCATGCCCCTGCTCTCCCCCGTACTCCGCTACCGCATCCTGCTTCCGGACGGGGTCGATGCCGCCGCCATGCTGCCGAAGCTCCGGAGTCTCGAGGAGGAGGAGCCCGAGCTTCACATTCTCTGGGATGAGGAGTCCAAAGAGATCCGGGTGCAGCTGATGGGGGAGGTGCAGACCGAGATCCTGAAGAATCTGGTGGCAAAACGTTTCGACGTGGAGATCGGTTTTGACCGCGGAAGCATCTCCTACCGCGAGACCATCACCGACACCGTGGAGGGCGTCGGCCACTTTGAACCCCTGCGCCACTACGCGGAGGTCCACCTGATCCTCTCTCCCGGCGAACCGGGCAGCGGACTGGTCTTCGAGAGCAAGGTCTCCTCCGACCGTCTTGCCACCAACTGGCAGCGGCTGATCCTCACTCATCTGGAGGAGAAGGAGCACCTGGGAGTGCTCACCGGAGCGCCTGTCACCGACATGAAGATCACGGTGGCCGACGGGAAGGCCCATCTCAAGCACACGGAAGGCGGCGATTTCCGCCAGGCAACCTACCGGGCGGTCCGGAACGGTCTCATGTACGCCAGTTCTATCCTTCTGGAGCCCTGGTACGAGTTCACGCTGGAGGTGCCCCAGTCCTGCACAGGACGGGCCCTCACCGACCTCGACCGCATGTCGGCGGAGTTCACTCTGGACGCAGGCCCCGCCGCTGAGGGCGAGGCTGTGATCCGCGGCAAAGTCCCGGTGTCCGAAGCCGTCAACTACATGGAGGAGGTCCGCGCCTACACCAAGGGAACCGGCCGCCTTTCCCTCCGTTTCTCCGGCTACTTCCCCTGTCACGACCAGGAGCGGGTCATCGAGGAAAGCGGCTATGATCCGGAGCTGGATCTCCGGAATTCCCCGGACTCCGTCTTCTGCTCCCACGGCGCAGGCCAGACCATCCCCTGGTACGACGTCCGCCAGTACATGCATCTCCCGGCGGTACTTTCCTTCGGCGCGGATTCTGACGGCGGAGCGGATACTGACGGCGAGGCTGCGGCAGAGCGGGCCCGCAGGGCAGGCTCCGGAAAGGATGAGATCTTCCTTTCCACGGAAGAGATCGACGCCATCATCAGCCGCACCTTTTTCGCGAACCGGAGAAAGGAAGACCGCCGGAGGCTCTGGGGCCGGCGGCGGGCAGCGAAGGAAAAAGTGGACTGGTCCGGGGCTGCTTCCGGGGCCGGCACAAGGTCCGGAGGAAAGAAGGATGCCGGGGAGAAAAAGCCCCGCCGGGAATTCCTTCTGGTGGACGGCTACAACATGATCTTCGCGTGGGAGGAGCTGAACGCCCTGGCGAAGCTGAACATAGACAGCGCAAGGCTCGAACTTCAGGATATCCTGTCCAACTACCAGGGTTTCCGGGGCTGCGAGGTGATCATCGTGTACGATGCCTACCGGGTCGCAGGCCATCAGACCGAGATCCTGAACTGGCAGAACATCCATATCGTCTTCACGAAGGAAGCCCAGACTGCAGACAGCTATATCGAGCAGTTCTCAATGGAGCATGCGAAGACCGACCAGGTCATCGTCGCCACCTCCGACGGACTGGAGCAGATCATCGTCCAGACCTCTGGCAGCGAACTGCTCTCTGCCCGCGAGCTCCGGGATGAAGTGATCCGGACTGCCCGTCAGGCGGACGGACCGCAGAGCGCAGAGCCCGCTCCCCGGAACCGCCCCATGGAGGCGCAGCTGAAGGAGATCCGGGAACAACTGAAGGCAGACGGTGCCTCGCCCGAAGAGAAACAGGATAACGCATGACAGAAACAGGCCGCCGGCATCATCTGCCGACGGCCTCAAATGTTTTTGCCCTTACCATTCGTATCCGGACAGCAAGGCATCGGCCTCATACGGATGGTAATGCTTGTGTTTTGCCCTTACCATTCGTATCCGGGCAGCAAGGCCCAAGCAAAGCCCATCCTTTTACGAATGGAGTAAATATTGAGTTCAAAAAAAGAGAACCAACCTCACAGAGAGATTGGTTCTCAAAAGACTTTTCCTTCATTCTGAAGCCGCGCATCCGGAAGGCAGGTGATCACGCTGTCCACGGACGGGAAGTCTCAGCCCCGCATCCGCGCGTCCGGAAGACAGGGCTTCCGGAGCGCGATCATCTCCGGGGTGATGGGCAGCTCGGTGCAGCGCAGCCCGACGGCGTTGTACACTGCGTCGGCGATGGCCGGCCCCGGGGTGTTCAGGACCACCTCTCCGATGGACTTTGCGCCGAAGGGCCCGCTCTTCTCATAGCTGCACTCAAACTCCACATTGATGTGCCCCAGATCGTTCCGGGCCGGGATCCGGTAATTCATCAGGGAATCTTCCAGGATCCGCCCCCTGCGGTCGTAAGTGATATTCTCCATAAGCGCCATGCCGATGCCCTGCAGAATGCCGCCCTCCGCCTGCACCCGGACCAGATTCAGGTTCAGCGGTGTCCCGCAGTCCACACAGGCGTCATATTCCAGCACCTTCGCTTCTCCGGTCTCCGGATCCACCTCCAGTTCCACAGCCCCGGCCATGAAGGGCGGGGGCGATGTAGGCGAGATGTGGGTCTCCGTGACCTCCAGCGGAAATTCCCTCTGCAGGAAGGCTGCATCGGAGATCTCCTTCAGCGTCACGAAGCTGCTCCCGGCGTTCGAGGTGTCCGTGCATGCAGCTCCGGCAGACAAAGCATCTGTGCCTCCGGCTCCGGCGTTCGGAATGCCTGCGGCCGAAAGAAACACTTTCTCCCCGTCAAATCCGACTTCCTCCGCCGGAACTTTCAGGATCCGGGCGCCGAGGGAACAGATCTCCTCCCGCAGCTTCCGGGCGGCTTTCTCCGTCGCATAGCCGGTCAGAAACGCCGTGCTGGAAGCATAGGAGCCTGAATCGTAGGGCGAGGTGTCCGTATCGCCGCTGGTGACCGTCACACGGTCCAGGCTGCACTGCAGCACCTCCGCTGCGATCTGGGCCATGGTGGTGTCCGACCCGGTCCCCATATCTCCGGAACCCAGCGACAATGTATAAAACCCGTCATCGTTCAGCTTCAGCCTTGCGGAGGCCTGGTCGACCCCGCTGATGCTGGAGCCCTGCATGCAGACCGCCATGCCGACGCTCCGGATCTTTCCGTCCGGCATGATCCGCGCGGGGTACTTTTCATCCCAGCGGATCATCCTCCGCACCTTTTCCAGACAGCGGTCCAAAGCGCAGCTGGTGTTCGTCTCTCCGTAATATGCCGGCATGACCTCGCCCTCGCGGGTGACGTTCTGCAGCCGCAGGTCAAAGGGATCCCGCCCCAGAACGTGAGCCAGTTCATTGACCGCGGACTCCACCGCGAAAAATCCCTGGGTCGCCCCGTAGCCGCGGTACGCGCCCGCCGCCTGCACATTGGTGTAGACCACGTCGTAGACAAAGCGGTACGCGTCCTGTTTTCCGTATATCGGGATCGCCTTGTGGCCGCTGAGGCCCACCGTCGTCGGCCCGTGCTCCCCGTAGGCGCCGGTGTTTGAGATGGTGTAGAGGTCGATCCCCCGGATGATTCCGTCCTTCATGGCGCCGAGGCGCACATGTATTTCCATCTCATGGCGCGGGGATCCCATGGTCTGGGATTCTTCCCGGCTGAAGACGATCTTGCTCGGCTTCCCGGTCTTCCACGTCACAAAAGCCGGAAATACCTCGCTGATGGCAGTCTGCTTCGCGCCGAAGCCGCCGCCGATCCTGGGCTTGGAGACCCGCACCATGCTCCGCGGGATCCCCAGCGCATTCGCGATGATCCGCCTGCAGTGGAACACGATCTGCGTCGAGCTCACCACGTTGAGACGGCCGTAAGGATCCAGGGTGCAGAAGGTTCGGAAGGTCTCCATCATGGCCTGCGAGCAGGCTTTGGTATGGTAAGTGCGGTCGATGACGACATCGCAGGAGTTCAGCACCGCGTCAACATCGCCCGCCTCGGAAATGTCATGGGAGCAGAGATTCCGCTTTGCGTCGGAGCCGGCTGAATGGCTTCCGTCCCAGCTGCTCTCCGGATGTACCAGAGTCTCATTGTCCTTCGCCTTGTGATAATCCAGCACCGCAGGAAGGACTTCATATTTCACCTTGATGAGACTAAGGGCTTTGTCCACGCATTTCTCATTTTCTCCCGCGACAATGGCGACCACGTCCCCCACAAAACGGACGTGGCGGTCGATGACCAGCCGGTCCCGGGGACTGGGCTCCGGCTCCGTCTGGCCGGCCAGAGTAAAGCGGCGCCCGTCCTGGGGAACGTCCTCCCAGGTGAAGACTGCCTCGATCCCGGGCACCTTCTTCGCGATCTCCGTGCTGATCTCCTGCACGATGGCATTGGCGTGGGGCGAGTGCAGGATCTTCACGATCAGGCAGTCCTTCGGCGCCAGGTCATCCGTGTAGACCGGCTGCCCCGTCAGGAGCTGCTCCGCGTCCTTTTTCCGGAGCGGCTTGCTGACAGTCTTCAGATTTCCGCAGAATTCCGCCTGTTCCGGCGAACTGTTCCATCCTTCCGTCCTCATTCTTCTGCCCCCTCCGCAATGTTCCCTGATCCGTCTCCCTTTGACTCTCCGCCCGGATCCCCGGGTCTGTCTCCCTTTGACTCTCCGCTTAGTTCCCCGGCCTGTGTGCGGGGCCTCCCCGCCTTTTTCCAGGCAAGATACGCCTGAATCCCGCGGAGCTGCCCCTCATATCCGGAACAGCGGCAGAGATTTCCCGCCAGATATTCCCGGATCTCCTCTTCCGTCGGATCCGGGTTCTCCCGGAACAGCGCCACCGCGTTCATCACAAAACCCGGATTGCAGAAACCGCACTGCTCTGCTCCCTGGTCCGCAATAAAGGCCCCGAACTCCCAGGCTTCGTCCCGGATCCCTTCCAGGGTCGTGACCCGGCAGCCGTCAGCCCGGGCCGTCAGCACCCCGCAGGACAACACCGGCACGTCATTCAGAAACACCGTACAAAGCCCGCAGTTCGCGGTCTCACAGCCCCGCTTCACGCTGAGGCATCCTTCATTTCTCACAAAATCCGCCAGAAGAAGGTCCGGGGCGATCTCCCGGGTGATCTTCTTCCCGTTCAGTTCGACCGTGACGATCATGATCTGCCCCCTTCCGTGCTTCCATCCTTCTTATCCGGCTTTTCCGGAGCCCGCTTTTCCGGCTCCGGTCTTTCCTGTTCCGGCTCCGGCTTCAGACTATTCAGCGCCCGCCGGATCAGCACGCCGGCAAGGTGTTCCCGGTACTCTGCGCCGGCGCGGAGGTTGCTCCCGAAGTGCAGGAATTCCCTCATCTCCGGGGAATCCGGGGAAAGTCCCTGCGGGAGGATGACTGCGGCCCCCGGCCGCGCGCCGATCACGATCCGCGCGGCATCCTCGTCCGCTTTCCGTGAGACCGCGCATGTCAGGACCGGGAAATCCGTCCGGGAATTCCGGACCGACTGATAGACGCACTGCAGCGGTGTTTTCTTTACGATGATGCGCACCAGGATATCCCGGTCCTTCGGGCGCGCCGCGAACTCCGGAAGCGGCATTCTCCCGCCCCTGTACAGCTCGACCTCCGTGTCCAGGGCAAGGAAGATGCTCAGCACGTCCGAAAAGCCGTAGCGCCCCCAGATGCTCCCGCCCACGGTGGCGAGATTCCGGAACTGCACTCCGACAATGTTCCGGACCGCTTCCCGCACTGCGCCGTCCGCGTATTCGTTCAGCCCCTTATGACACTCCAGCTGCCGAAGCGTCACCATGCAGCCTATGGAAAAGCTGTCTTCCGTCTCCTCGATCCTGTTCAGGCCGAGCCCTGAGAGGTCAACAGCGATCCCGCATTTTCCCCGGCTCATCCTGAGCCACATCATCCCGCCGATGACACGGTTCCCCCGTTTCTGATTCAGCTCCCAGGCCTCTTCCAGGCTCCGGACCTTTCTGTATTCTCTGATCTCCAGCATATTTCCTGCCTTTGCTGTATGCGAAACGGACATTCACGGTCCGCTTCACTGTTTGCCGATACAACACTTTCACTTTTACTCTATTAGAATCCCGCCGGTTTTGCAAGCTTCCCTGACTTTCCCCGGAAAATGGTCTATACTGAAAGCACCTCACACAGACTGTACGCACCGGGCGGAAAACAGCACGCGCACACAGCAGCACCTGCGTGTCCGCGAGAAAAAAACCGTCCGGAACGGAAGGAGCTGCATTTCATGATCGATATCTACGGTACCCTCGGACCTGCATGCGCAGATCCGGAGACCTTAAAAAAGATGTTCTCACTGGGCATGACCGGCGTGCGCCTGAACCTGTCCCACATGACGCTGGAAGAAGCGGCGCCGATGATCCGCGCGCTGCATGAGGCGGCGGATGCCTGCGGGATCCGCGCCCAGCTCCTGGTGGACCTGCAGGGGCCGGAGCTCCGCATCGGCAGGCTGGAAGAGCCCCTCACTTTAACAGAAGGCACCGCTGTCCGTCTGGCCGGATACGGTCCGGACCTCCGGATCGCCGAGACGCCTGCCGCGGCCGATGCCGGCTGCCCCGTCATTCCGGTCCCGGCGTTTCTGCTTCCGCACTTCCGGCCCGGGCAGGAGCTCCTGCTGGACGACGGAAAAATCCTGCTGCGCGTGACCGGCACCGGAACGGCAGAGGGCACTGCGGAGAAAACTGCAGAGGCCGCCGCCTGCGAAGCAGTGAAGAAAACTGAAGCAGCTCAGGCATACGCTGCCGCTTTAGTTCTCCGCGGGGGGAAGCTCTCCGGCCGAAAGAGTATCGCGGCCCCCGGCCTCCATATCGAGAGTCCTGCCCTCACCCCGGCGGACCTGAAAAATATCGCCGACGCAAAAAAATACGGCGTGACCGCCGTCATGCAGCCCTTTGTCCGGAGCCGCGCGGACCTTGACACCGTCCGTGCCGCCCTGTCCGAAGCCGATGCCTCCGACATCCGGATCTTCGCGAAGATCGAGAACCTGGACGGCGTCGCGGCGCTGCCCGCACTGATCCCGGCAGCCGACGAGATCGTGATCGCCAGGGGGGACCTGGGAAACGCGGTCCCGCTCTGGGAACTCCCGGTGCTTCAGAAACGGATCGAGGCAGAGTGCCTCGCAGCCGGAACTCCCTTCATGGTCGTCACCCAGATGCTTGCCTCCATGGAACACTCCGCAGTCCCCACCCGGGCGGAGGTCTCCGACATCTGCAACGCCATTCTGGACGGCGCTTCCTCCGTCATGGTGACCGGCGAGACAGCGGTGGGCGAATATCCCGCGGAGGTGATCCGCTATCTCTCGGAGACGGCCCTCAGCGCCCTGTCCTACCGGGAAGAATGCGCCCATGCGGCAGGCTGGACAAGGCCATCTTCCCCGGACAGCGACATTCTCTGCGTGATCATGGCGTCCGGCATGGGGAAGCGCTTTGGCAGCAATAAGCTTCTGACGGACTTCCGCGGAGCTCCCATGTTCCGGAAGATCCTCGACGCCACGGAAGACCTTCCGGGGGTGCGGCGCCTTGTGGTCACCCGGCACCCGGAGATCGCCGAAGCCTGCCGCGCAGCAGGTATCGAGACGGTCCTGCACGATTATCCGGACCGGGACCAGGCCATCCGTCTGGCACTGGAGACCGCAGCCTGCGGCAGGATCCCCGGCGCGGGCCGGCCTGCCGCCTCCGGCGCGGTACCCGGGGCTTATCTCTTCTGCCCTGCGGACCAGCCGCTCCTCACCCGGGAAAGCCTGCTGCGTCTGCTGACAGTAGGACGCAGCGCGCCGGGCCGGATCTGCCGCCTCAGCGGGGTCCGGGGACCGGGCAGTCCGGTCCTCTTCCCCGCCGCTCTCCGGGAAGAACTCCTCTCCCTTCCGGAAAAGTCCGGAGGGAAGGCTGTGCTCCTTGCCCATCCGGAGCTGGTCACCCTGGTGCCGGCAGTCCGGGACGAAGAACTTCAGGACGTTGACACCCCTGAGGATCTGCTCCGCATCTGAAAAAAAGTCCGCCGTACCGGCCCTGACCGGTACAGCGGACTTTTTCTGCAGTGTTAAAGCGGGCATTCGCGATCCGCTTCGCTCCTTGCTCAGGCTGCGGCAGGCGTTGCCTTTCCGCCGGATGCCTTCTGGACCACGATGACTGCCGCCGCGATGGCGATACCCACCAGGTTGAAGGTCATGGCCGGAGTCATCAGCAGGAAGGCGCCGATAATCGCCAGAACGCGGATCGGCAGGCTGACCTTCTTGAACAGATGGCCCTCGACTGCGATGGAGAGCAGGGCGACGCCGATGACGGCGAAGATCGCCGTGATCGCTCCCGCGGCGAAGCCGGTGCGGATCACTTCGATCTTGCCCGTATCCTGATTCAGCTTCTGGCCGATCAGGAGCAGGATGGGCAGCGCCGCACCGCAGACGCGGCGGGTCGCTTCCAGGACCAGGACCGTGAGGATCTCGCCGACGATCACGTCAGTTCCGTTGACGACGCCTGCGCGGTTGACGATCGTGTTGTAGTTTACGTACATGTAGATGGCAGTCACCGCGGACAGCGCCATCAGGATATAGTCATACCATGCGATGGTCTTGCGGCTTGCAGTCTTGGTCGCCGGATACATCGCGAAGGAAAGGATCAGCATCATGGCGACGTGGATCGCTCTGTGCTGAAGGGTTCTCGGGGTCCAGATGCCGGCCGCAAAGATCAGGTGATATGCGGTGACGGCAATTCAGAATACCTTAAAGACCAGGGCCATCGTGGGATTCACAAACGTGCGGGTCTTGGCTTCTCTGTCAAACTTTTCCAGTACGGCTTTTTCTTTCTCTTCCGAGATCCCGCCGTTTTCGACGGTGCCCGCAGCGACCTTTTTCTCGTTCTCGCTCAAGGATCTACCTCCATTTTTTTCCGGCTGTGTATACCGTGATCTTCGCGTGATACGGCATATCAGAGCCTTTGATAAAATCAACATCATTTACCTGGATCGTATCCAGCGCCGTGTCGGAATTGAAAAACCGGAACCGGTCGAACTCGCTCCCGATGTTGTCCATGTAGATGAGTCCGTCCTCATACCGGTAATCCACGTCCATCTCTGCCGGGATCCCCGCGCCGAAGCCGGCGACGGAGATCGAATCAAGATGGAAGGTTCCATCCTCCTTGACCGTGTAATACTCATTCCACGGAATATGCTCAAAGGAATGGATCCAGTCAAATTCCACGGTGTCCCCCGCTTCCACGGGGATCTCCGCATAGACCTTGCCGGTCTCCTGTTCCTCCGCCCGCAGCACCATTTTTCCGGTGAACTGCTGTGCGGCGAAGGCGATCCCGGCCGACGCAATGACCGCAGTCACTGCAAACAGCGCCCTTCCGGTCACGGGTTCAATGGGGTCTCGTACCCGTGCTCTTTCCACCATCTCGCCGCGCCGTCGTGCAGCGGGATCTTCAGATCCGTAACACCGAAGCTGATGTCGATGTTCTTATTCGCGGTGTTATGGCTGGCCTTGATCGCGTCGATGTCATCAAAGATGCAGTCAAGCATGTCATAGACCATGTCATCGGAGAGAGAATTGCTGACGAGCATGATGTTGTAGACGAAAACGCTCTGGACATCCTCGTCATTGTTATAGGTGCCTGCCGGGATGGTACTGGCCGCAAAGAAAGGATACTTCGCGATCAGGTTGTCGCGGCCCGCGCCGTCGATCGGGACGATGACCATGTCGTAGCTGAAGGCAAGCTCGGAGACGGTGGCGTTCGGAAGACCGGAGGTGACAAATGCAGCGTCGCAGAGTCCGTTCTTCATCTGGTCGATGGCCTCGCCGTAGGACAGATAGTCGACTTTTGCGTCGGCGTAGGTCATGCCGTATGCCTCGAAGATCATACGGGCGTTCAGCTCGACGCCGGAGTTCGGCGCGCCGACACCGACCTTCTTGCCCCGGAGATCCTCAACGCTCTTGATCCCGGTGCTTTTCACCGTGACCAGCTGGACGTAGTTCGGCCAGAGCCTCATCATGGAACGGAGTTCCGGCTTCGGTTCTGTGAAGGCACCGAAGCCTTCATAAGCCTGGACCACCGAGTCCTGCATGGAGATTGCCAGCTCGGCGTCATCCTGAGTGATCAGGTTGATGTTCTCCACGGAAGCGCCGGTCGCCTGCGCGCTGGTCTTATATCCCGCGGAACTCAGCACATTCGCGAATGCGCCGCCGATGGGATAATAGATGCCGCTGGTAGGTCCTGTCGCCACAGTGATGAACTCATTGGAGCGGACGATGCCGTTCTTTGAGACTTCTCCCGAGCTGCTGCCTCCGCATGACGAGAGCAAGACCGCCATGACGGACAGAGCAAGAACACAGGATACTGCTTTTCTCAGATTCCTTTTCATGCTTGTTTCCCCCTCCTGAAATGAAATAGAGACTTATTTCATTATAAATTTAAATATTTATAAACAGTTCAATAGATTTCCTGCATATATAAAAAGTATATCCCGTATATATTTGCCGTAATTGCATAATAAAACATTCTATAGATTTACAATTACCTGTCAGGATAAGTTGAAGTCGCAAAAAAGCCGCCGCAGATGCTTAAAATTCCTGCATCTGCGGCGGCTTTTTCAATATGAATATTACTGTTTTTCTATCGTCACCTCTGACGGTCTTATCTCTGTTTCTGTGGGCCGGAAAATGCCCTCTCAGGTTTTAACCCTCGATCGCGATGTACTTCTTCTCTTCCGGCTTCGGCTGCTTAGTCTCTGCCTTCGGAACTTCGATTGTCAGGATGCCGTTCTCGTACTTTGCCTTGACATCCTCCTCTTCCACATGCTTACCGACAAAGAAGCTTCTGCGTGCAGCGCCGGTGTAGCGCTCTCTGCGGATCCAGTGTTCCTTCTCGTCCTTCTCTTCCTGCTCCTGCTCTGCGGTAACGGCGATGGTCAGGGTTCCGTCCTTCAGCTCCGCCTTGATGTCTTCCTTCTTGACACCCGGAAGGCTGATCTGCAGTTCATAGGACTGCTCCTTTTCCTTCACGTCGGTCTCCATCAGGCTGCAGGTAGTTCTGGAAGCAGGGGCATTGAACCCGAAATTGAAGAAATCGTCATTCATCATGTGATCAAAAACACTCGGCATAAACATCATGGTAATAACCTCCTTTAATCATGCGGAACAGCCATCCCTTCGGATCATCCGTCCTCCCGGATCAGTGATTCTGTTCTGTTTGTTCCGTCTGTCTTATTTGTTCTAGGCATAATATAACACTATGATTAGCAGTCGTCAATACCGAGTGCTAATAATTTTTGTGAACATTTTATGAACGCAGCAGCATCTCCAGCTCCGAGGCATTCCGGAACATTTCCAGCCGCATGGCTCCCGGCGTGTAGATGTCTCCGCTCCATGTCCCGTCTCTTCCGGGACGGATAAAAAGGACCCGGTCCGCTCTGCGGCCTGCCGGCGGAAGGCGCCAGGTCTCCGTTTCGAGACATTTCCCGCTCCGGAACAGGATCCGGACCTGCTCCGTCAGTTCTTCTATCTGCCGGGCGAACTCCGCGCAGCTGCCAAAACAGATCCTGCTCTCCCTTTCCAGCGCCGGCGACGCAAACCATCCCCGGAAGGGATCTGTACTATCAATCCAGAGAACCAGGGGATACCCCTCTCTCCCATAAGCACCGAGAGCCTCCCGCACAACCTTGATACACGCCGGACTGCCTTCTTCCCGGACGGCCGTGATATGGTACGGGCTGCCTGTCCCGGGATATGCCATCCTGCCCGTCTTCGGCAGACCCGGTTTCGCTGCTGCTGACATCATATATCTCATAGCGGAACCTCCTTCTTTCCGATCCGCCCCGGATCTGTCAGGGGCCGGATCATGGATCATGTCTACATTATCCCGGAACCGATGTCCGGAATTCTTCTCTTCCGGACGAAAAACCCGCCTCCCGGAGCGCCGGGAAGGCGGGTTCTGTTTGCTCTTACTCTTATCTTGCTTTTACATTTTTCTTTTTCAGCTTTACCATGCCTGGCGGAACACAAAGATATACTGGTCCGAAACATCTCCGTAATAGGGATGAATGCTCAGGCTGTCATCCCCGAACACCATAAACTCGCTGTCCCACGGAGTCCCTCCGGGCGTATAACAGTTCATGAGGGTGCCGTCCTCTGCCGCAGGCTTGCTCCAGCTCTTCGCTTCCTGTCCGGCGACCGTGACCAGGATCTCATTGTCCGAGACGCGCACCACAGACATCTCCGGAAGGGATGCCGGCGGCACGTCCTCCGAGACCGGGCTGTCAAAGACCAGCTCAGGATGATCGTACTGATACAGACCGTTGATGTCATTGTCCCCGCTGGGATCATAATTGCCGTTCCCGTCCACCAGGAAGCCGTCCGGCGTGGTGGTGCCGATCACCATCTCCCCGTCCTTGTTCACATAGTTCTTTCCGCCGATCCAGAGATCCCGGGCCATGGCCCCGGTCTCCTGCATCCAGTAGCGCTTTCCGTTCCAGAGGACCCATCCGGTCTGCATGGCGCCGTCTTTTCCGAAGAAATACCATTCCCCGTCGATCTCCCGCCAGCAGGAAGCCAGCATCTCTCCGTCCTCATAGAGATACCAGGTGCCCCGGACTTCCCTCCATTCCTGCTTCGGCTCGGGCTTCGGCGGCTCGCAGACTATGGACAGGATTCCGTCGTTGTACCAGGGACGGCCGTACACAGATGCTGTCAGATTGTCCACGTATCCGGCCGCTGTCATCGCGCCGCTCATCTCCGGCGTGTATTCTTCCCCGTTCACATAGATCTTCGGCATTTCCTCAAACACCGCGCCGTCCCGGTTCGCGATGCTGATGGTAAAGCAGTAGATGCGCCCGGTCTCGCAGGTCTCCAGCAGGGGCAGGCCTTCCACCGGCCCGGTAAGGGACACCGCCGCCTGGGGCGCAGTCCAGTCCGTCCCGTATTCCTCGACCCGGATCCCGATCTCCTGATCCGGATAGACCGTCCTCCAGTAACTCTGATCATGCAGTTCCGGCGAGTTTCCCGTCACCGGCAGGGGGATCGAAAAAACAAAGGTATCCTGCGCCATGGCGGTCCCTGCCGCCAGGGCGGAAACTGCCGCCGCTGCCGCCAGCATGCAGATCAGTCTGTTTCTGAATGTTCTCATGTCTTCCTCCTTGTGGTTCGTCGCTGGTTCCATTATAGCGGACGATGCTGCCGGAATACCATAAAGTATTTCTGTATTATCCTTCCGATTTTCTAAACTGTGCTATAATGCTCTCACGGGACCGGAATACGGAAACTGCCGGTCCGAAAGAAAGGAATCTGCTTCATGGACGGAAAAACTGCCGCCAGACTCCTGATGATTCTGGGCGGGATCCTGATCCTGGCTGCCTGCTTCATGGGCATGACCCGGGGTTTTTCGATCCTGGTCGCTGTCCTCGCCGGCTGCGGCGGGATCCTTATGAACAACGGAAGACGTTACCTGAACTATTTCAACAAGAATGACCGGGACAAAAAATGAGCCCGGAAGAGCTCAGACAGAACATGAGAAGCGGGAGACCGCTTCTCATGTTCTGTCTGTATGACCCGGCGCTTATCCGCGCTTCGCCTGCGCCCTGGCCTCAAAGCGGGCTTTGTCGACGACAGCGCGCTGATGCGTGCCTTCTCCGATGAGGCCGGCTTCATCCGAAGCGCTGACCCGGAAGGTCAGGATCTTTCCGTTGGCGGAGATCTCCGTGACTTCCGTGTCCACAGTCACCTTCATGCCCGCCGGCGTCGCTGCAGTGTGAGTGACGTTCACCAGTGTTCCCACTGTGGTCTTCCCCGGTTCCAGCGCCGGTGCCACCGAGGACGCTGCCGTGTGCTCGATGGCCGCGATCATCATCGGCGTCGCGAAGACCGCGACTTCCCCGCTTCCGACCCGCACCGCCAGCTGCTCTTCCGGCACCGTCATCTCATAGTGCCCCTTCGTTCCGACTGTTACCATAGTTTCATCCTTTCATGTCATTTCCTGCTTTTGCCAGGCTTCGCGCTTCCGGCTCCGCGACTTCGCATTTCAGGTCTGCGCCTTCGCTCACACGATCCGTGCGCCGTAGGGCACTGCGTCCACTGCATTCCGCTTCCAGATCCCGTCCGCAGGATCAAAGGTATAGGTAGGTGCCGGCGGTGACACCCGTCGCGGACAGCATCCCCACCGTTATCACGGCGGTAAGGAGCCAGCTCATTGCCCTTCTCATGACCAGCCTTCTGTTCTTCATAGGTCCCCTCAAATGTCCCCGGTCTTCTTTTCCGTCTTCTCTTCCGCCTTCTCTTCCGCCTTCTTTTCCTCCGCCTTTTTCGCCGCTGCCGCGATCGCATTCTCCATTCCGGCAAGATCCTGAAGACTGAAAGCAAGCTTCAGGCCGGCAGGATTTACGATGAGTCCCTTCTTCCCGGTCATCGTCGGGATCAGCTTCGAATATTCCACAATTGCCGGACGGATCTCCGGCTTTTTCCCGAAGGCGCGGCTGAATTCCGGCGAATCCGTGAATACCGGAACAAACTCATTCCCCTGTCCGTCCTTCGCCAGCGGGATCCGGAGCTGCTCTCCTTCCTTCAGGGTATACTTTCCGTGCTCATCCGGCGCAGTCCCCTCCGGCGTGATCACCGGAACAAGGAGCCGTGACATCCGGAGCGCCGTGTAAGCTTCAAACTGCCTCCGGCCCAGGATCTCCTTACGCTTTTCGTAATCCACCGTCCACCGCATCTCCTGGGTCAGGTTCAGCCCGGCGAAAAACAGCTTCGGGTTCTTCACTTCCTTCTGCGGCGTCTCCTCCCACTGGATGGAATTGACGACATCGCCCGCCTTGAAGCGCGCGCGGTACCATCCGTTGTCCAGCAGAAGCCATGTGGCGCCGAGATAGCCGAGATAATCGAAAAAGCTCTTCTTTCTTCCGTCCGGCATGTCCGTATAGAGCGGGACCTCCACGGCATTCAGCTTCCGGAACTGCTTCGCGTACATCTCTGCCGCAAGCTTTGCCCGGTCCTGCTCCAGATAAACACAGCAGAGCCCGGACTCCAGGAAGGGATAGCCGGTGGTGAGGTCGTAAAGCACGGACATCTTCTCCGCGCTGCGGACCCGGTTCAGGATCTCGCTGTAGAGGATCTGGTGATTCTCTTCGTAATTCTCCAGCGGTTTTTCGATCTGCGCCTTTTCCATAGCGGTCATCAGGAACAAAAGCTCCTGCGTCGTAAGTTCCCGTACTGTTTCATATTTCAGGCGGGACTCCCAGATCAGTCCGCAGAGTTCCTCCTTCCTTTCGCGGCCGATGCTTTCCTCCCCGCAGGGCGCATCCTCGCCGCCGGCCTTCATGCCGTTGATGGGCCGGATCTCCGGGATCCGGAATCCCGGATGCGCTTCTTTCTGCGCGGCAGCGGAATCCTTCTCCGCTTCCTCCTTCCTCAGCTCGGCTTCCTTCGCTTCTTCTTCGCGCTTTCGCCCGAAGAAATCAAATAATCCCATATATCAGACCTCCGGTTTTTCCAGATTCATTTCTCTCAGCTGCGGTTCAGGGGGACACGATCCGCCCCGCGAGGGCGCAGGCCGCCGCAGTCTTCGGGGAGGCAAGGTAGATCTTCACCTTGCTGGTGCCCATGCGTCCCAGGAAATTCCGGTTGTTGGTGGCCACCACCACTTCGTTGTCCGTAAGGATGCCGCCGGTCCGCCCGCAGCAGAGGCCGCAGGAGGGATGGGTCACGATGGCGCCCGCGTCCGTCAGGATCTTCAGGGTCCCGTTGTCCAGGGCTGCCTTGTAGATCTTCCGGCTTGCCGGCGTCACGATGAATTTCAGGAAGGGCGCGATCTTCTTCCCCTTCAGAACCTCCGCCGCGGCCTCCAGGTCCTCCAGACGGCCGTTGGTGCAGGAACCGAGGAACACCTGGTCCACCGGAACAGATTCCAGTTCTTTGACGGGCTTCACATTGTCCACGTTGGAGGGCACCGCCATCACCGGGACAAAGTCCTCGGCGCGGTACTCCATGACCCGCTCGTAGACCGCGTCCTCATCGCCCCGGAGGTTCCTCTGGAAGTCGTCCGGGGTGATGCCGCAGTATTCAAAGGTCTTTTCATCCGGCGCGAAGAGGCCTGCCTTCGCCCCCGCTTCGATCGCCATGTTCGACATGGTCATGCGGGAAGCGACCGTCATGTTTTCCACCGTATCCCCGGTGAATTCCAGGGCCTTATAGGTGGCGCCGGCTGCCGTCAGGTCGCCGATGATCTGGAGGATCACATCCTTCGACATGACATTCTCCGGCAGCTTTCCGGTGATCTTCACCTTGATGGTCGCCGGCACCCGGATCCAGAGCTCTCCGGTGCCGAGGATGCCTGCCATCTCCGTGTAGCCGATGCCGGTGGAGAAGGCGCCGACGCAGCCGTAGGTCGTGGTGTGGCTGTCCGTCCCGAACACCACGTCGCCCGGGACCACATGGCCCGCCTCCGTCATCAGATGGTGGCAGATGCCGTCGGACTGGTGGAGTCTTCTGATCCCCTGCTCCGCCGCGAACTCGTTGCTGATCCGGTAGGCCCGGATGTCGTCCACCTGGCTTGCGGGGACCAGGTGGTCGCAGATGATGACCACGCCGTCCGGGTCCCAGACCTTCTGAAAGCCCATCTCCCGGAATTTCGCGGTGATGAAGGGCATCATGATGTCGTCGCACATGACCCGGTCCACCTTCACGGTGACGATATCCCCGGGCTTTACGTCCCGTCCCACGTTGCGGGAGATGATCTTCTCAACAATAGTCTTTCCCATATCCCGCTCCTTTCAGTCCAGCCCGTTCCGCTTCCGCATGGCCTTCACGAGGCCTCCGGCATTGATGATCTCCACCAGGTTGTCCGGCAGGGAAACGATGGGGAATTCCTTCCCCCGGCACTCGATCTTCTCGTTGACGGTGACGGTGATCTCCTCGCCCTCCTTCACAAAGTCCGCGAGATCCGCGTTCTCGATGAGAAGAAGGCCGTTGTTGATGGCGTTCCGGAAAAAGATCCGGGCGAAGCTCTTCGCGATGACGCAGCGGAGTCCCAGAGCCTTCACCACCTCCGGCGCCTGCTCTCTTGAAGAGCCGCAGCCGAAGTTCGAGCCCGCGACGATGATGTCGCCGGGGCGGATCTGCGCGGCCAGCTCCGGGCGCAGCGGGCTGAAGGCATAGGGTTTCATTTCTTCGATGGTCTTGAACACAAGGTATTCGGTAGGCATGATGATGTCGGTGTCGATATCGTCCCCGAGCAGCCAGACCTTTCCTGTAAATTTCTCCATATTTTCTCCTGCCTCGCAGTTCTTATATCACAGCATGTCCGCTGTGGCGATCTCGCCCTTCACCGCCGATGCCGTGACCGTGGCGGCGCTGGCCAGGTAGACAAAGGAATTCTTGTGGCCTGCGCGGCCCTTGAAGTTCCGGGTGCCGGTGCTGATCAGGGTCTCCCCTTCTCCGATGACGCCCTGGCAGGAGCCCCAGCAGACGGAGCAGTTCGGATTCATGATGATGGCGCCGGCGTCCATGAAGATGTCCAGCAGTCCTTCCTTCATGGCCTGGTCGTAGACCTGGCGGCTTGCCGGGACCACCAGGAAGCGGACGCCCGGATGGACCTTCTTACCCTTAATGATCTCCGCGCCGACTCTCAGCTCCTCAATACGCCCGTTGTTGCAGGAACCGAGGAAGGCCTCGTCGATGTGGGTTCCGGCAGCATCGGCCGCGTCACAGACATTGTCCACGAAATGAGGCTTCGCCACAATGGGCTTCACATCTCCGAGGTCGATGTCGAAGACCTCCGCGTAGACCGCGTCGGCGTCCGGTGCGAACACGTGCTTCGGCTCACGGCCGTGCTCCGCAAGGTAGGCCATGGTCTTTTCATCCACCTCACAGAGACCGGTCTTGGCGCCCGCCTCGACACAGAGGTTGCAGAGGGCTATCCGGTCGGAAATGCTGAGGGTCTTCAGGCCGTCGCCGCCGAACTCCATAGCCTTGTAGTTGGCGCCGTTGGCGGAGATCTTCCCAATGATGTACAGGATCAGGTCACGGGCGTAGACGCCCCCGGAGAGCTTCCCGTGCAGGTTGAAGCGGAGAGTCTCCGGGACCAGGACCCAGGAGGTCCCCGTCACCATGGCATAGAGGTAGTCGGTGCATCCGACGCCGGTGCCGAAGGCGCCCAGTGCGCCGTAGGAGCAGGTGTGGCTGTCCGCGCCGAAGATGAGCTGTCCCGGCCGCACATGCTTCTCCAGCATGACCTGGTGGCAGACACCCTCGCCCTCGTAGAAGGTGATCCCGTTGGCCCGGGCAAAGTCGCGCATCTTCTTCTGGGATGCGGCAGTCTTCACGCTGTCACAGGGAATGTTGTGGTCCACGATCCAGACCAGCTTGCTCACATCCGCGATCCGGGGATGCTTCAGTTTGTTGTACATATCGACGGTCAGATGGGTGGTGCCGTCGTTGGACATGAGAAGGTCCAGTTCCACAGTGTGGATGTCTCCTGCCCGGACCTCCGTCTTTCCGGCTGCAGCGGCGATGATCTTTTCAGCGATCGTCATTCCCATGGTTCAGTCCTCCTTGTCCAGTGATGCGATCAGTCCGCCCTGATCGAGGATCTTCTGCAGGTTCTCCGGGAGCTTCGTACATGCGTATTCTTTGCCGTTCACCCGGGCCACGCCCTCAGTCAGGGAAAGCTCCAGCTCGTCGCCGTCCTTCACCGCGTCGTGGATATCCTTGCAGACGATGACGGGGAGGCCGATATTGATGGAATTCCTGTAGAAGATCCGGGCAAAGCTGTTGGCCAGCACTGCCTTCACGCCCAAGGCCTTCAGCACTGCCGGCGCCTGCTCGCGGGAGGATCCGCAGCCGAAATTCTCCTTCGCGACCACGATATCCCCCGGCTTCACCTCCGAAGCGAAGGTGTCAGACAGAGATTCAAAGGTGTGGGGCGTCATTTCCGCGATCGTGGGGTACAGAAGATACTGCGACGCAATGATCTGGTCGGTATCGACATCGGAATCAAATCTGAATACTTTTCCCATAGGTACCTCCTGAAATACAGCATTAAAGTTACCGTAATTTTACCATAGACGTCCTTTTGCTGCATATAGTCAATCTCAGCAGG
>Ga0256405_10004154_pt1 | contig 27823 bp, 22 predicted proteins | sample RumenRJG_02DNA_FD_189096 | JGI IMG/M metagenome (GOLD analysis project Ga0256405, IMG submission 189096) | Bovine rumen microbial communities from Lethbridge, Alberta, Canada - RJG_02 | ecosystem: Host-associated > Mammals > Digestive system > Stomach > Rumen | place: Canada: Alberta... | reverse complement strand
TTTTCTCCCCGCTGAGCAAGTTTTCAGAACTTCATAAAAGTTCTGAAAACTTAGGATTTTAATGGCGCGGGACACCCTTCTTGGGTTTCCCGCGCACACCCTTCCTTACCGTCGCGGAAAATTTATCCCTTTATCGACAGCCTCAGCGGCACACGGATTTCCGTGTGCCGCTTTTTGACTGTAAAGGGACCGGGGCTGTCCGGGGAGACGCTGGACGGTTCGGCGGGGGAATTGTCATTTTCTGAGTTTGAACGGGGGATGTAAGACAAGAAAACGATTTTTCGGGGGATAAAAAATAAAAATCCCTTGACAAGCAAGAGATTTCGTGATAAAATAAGTCGCTTATATAAACGGAAGCGGATGGAATCCCATCCTGATTACGAACACAGGATAGCACATCCGCCAACGAAAGGCAATAGGAAACTGAAATAAATTTAACAACTCACCCGAGCGTATCGGATACAATACTTGCCCCGCGGCCGGACAGGGCGGCGGGGCAAAAGAAAGGTGAATGTGAAGATGGCTAAGGACAAGTACTACGGCAAAACCCTCCGAAAGAATTTTGCCCGGCACGAAGAAGTCATGCCCATGCCCAATCTGCTTGAGATTCAGAAGACCTCCTACAAGGAGTTTCTGGAAACGGGTCTGAAGGAGGTTTTTGAGGACGTCGGCGCGATTTCCGACTATCAGGGCAATCTGGAGCTGACGTTCATTGACTTCCGCATGGACGAGCCTCCCAAGTACGATGTGGAGGAGTGCAAGGCCCGGGACGCCACGTATGCCGCCCCCCTGAAGGTGACGGTCCGGCTGCGGAACAAGGAGACGGAGGAGATCAAGGAACAGGAGATCTTCATGGGCGATTTCCCCCTGATGACCCACTCCGGCACCTTCGTCATCAACGGCGCAGAGCGCGTTGTGGTCTCCCAGATCGTCCGCTCCCCCGGCGTGTATTACGGCAAGGAGATCGACATCAAGACCGACCTGCCCATTCTCACCTCCACGGTGATCCCCTACCGGGGCGCCTGGCTGGAATATGAGACGGACACCAACGAGGTGTTCTGGGTCCGTATCGACAAGAACCGCAAGCTGCCCATCACCAACCTGATCCGGGCGCTGGGCCTCAAGACCGACGCGGAGATCCTGGACCGCTTCAGCGATGATCCCCGTATCGCGGCTACTCTGGAGAAGGACCCCAGCAAGACGTATGAGGACGCCATGCTGGAGATCTACCGCAAGCTCCGTCCCGGCGAGCCCCCCACGGTGGAAGCTGCCGAGACCCTGATGAACAACCTGTTCTTCGATCCCCGGCGCTACGATCTGTCCGTTGTGGGCCGGTACAAGTTCAATAAGAAGCTGTCCCTCTGGCAGCGGGTCACCGGCTACAAGCTGGCACAGCCTGTGGCAGACCCCGCTACCGGCGAGCTGCTGTTTGAGGACGGCCATCTGCTGAGCAAGGAGGACGCTCGTCTGCTGGATACCGTGGGCGTCGCCGAGGTTGTTATCATGGTGGAGGATCAGCCCCTGCGGGTGCAGTCCAACCGGATGTGCGATCTCAGCCACTATGTGGACTTTGAACCCGCCGAGTGCGGCATCAAGGAGCGGGTGCGCTTCGATGTGCTGCAGGAGCTGCTGGGCCAGTATTCCGGCGAGGAGCTGAAGGAGCAGATCAAGCTCCACAAGGACGATCTGGTTCCCAAGCACATTATCATTGACGATATTCTCTGCTCCATCAACTACATGAACGGCCTTGCCCGGGGCATCTCCGTGAAGGACGATATCGACCATCTGGGCAACCGCCGTCTGCGCTGTGTGGGCGAGCTGCTGCAAAACCAGTTCCGCATCGGCTTTTCCCGGATGGAGCGCGTGATCCGCGAGCGCATGACCATTCAGGATCTGGATGTGGTCACGCCCCAGAGCCTCATCAATATCCGGCCCGTTACCGCGGCCATCAAGGAGTTCTTCGGCTCCAGCCCCCTGAGCCAGTTCATGGATCAGACGAACCCGCTGGCCGAGCTGACCCATAAGCGGCGTCTGTCCGCTCTGGGCCCCGGCGGTCTGAGCCGTGAGCGTGCCAACATGGAGGTCCGTGACGTGCATTACAGCCACTATGGCCGTATGTGCCCCATCGAGACCCCTGAAGGCCCCAATATCGGGCTGATCTCCTACCTTGCGACCTATGCCCGCATCAATGAGTACGGCTTCATCGAAGCGCCCTATCGCGCTGTGGATAAGGAGACCGGCAAGGTGGCCATGGAGGCCACCTACATGACCGCCGACGAGGAGGACAACTTCATCGTCGCCCAGGCCACCGAGCCCATCGGCGAGGACGGCTGCCTGGTGAATACCCGTGTCACCGCCCGGTACCGGGACGAGATCGTGGAAGTGGAGCGGGAGCGCATCGACTACGTGGACGTGTCTCCCCGTATGATGGTCTCCATCGCTACCGCAATGATCCCCTTCCTGCCGAACGACGACGCAAACCGTGCTCTGATGGGCGCAAACATGCAGCGTCAGGCCGTGCCTCTGCTGAAGCCTCACGCACCCATCGTGGGCACCGGTATGGAGCACAAGATCTGCATCGACTCTGAGATCGTGGTCCTGGCCGAGGGCGACGGCGTGGTCACCTCTGTGGATGCCCGCCATGTTACCGTCAAGTATGACAGCGGCGTGACCAAGGATTATAAGCTGACCAAGTTCCTGCGCTCCAACCACACCACCTGCATCAACCAGCATCCCATCGTGGATGTGGGCGAGCGGGTCCACGGCAAGCGCCTGAATGAAAAGGGCGAGTGGGAGGATCCCACGGTCCTGGCGGACGGTCCCGCCACCGATCAGGGCGAGATCGCTCTGGGCCAGAACATTCTGGTGGGCTTCATGACCTGGGAAGGCTACAACTACGAGGACGCCGTTCTGCTGAACGAGCGCCTGGTCCGCGAGGATCTGTATACCTCCATTCATATTGAGGAATTCGAGATCGATTCCCGGGATACCAAGCTGGGACCCGAGGAGATCACCCGTGATATCCCCAACGTGGGCGAGGATGCGCTGAAGGATCTGGACGAGCGCGGTATCGTTCGCGTGGGCGCCGAGGTCAAATCCGGCGACATTCTGGTGGGCAAGGTCACGCCCAAGGGCGAGACCGACCTCACCGCTGAGGAGCGCCTGCTGCGGGCAATCTTCGGTGAAAAGGCCCGCGAGGTCCGCGACACCTCTCTGAAGGTGCCCCACGGCGAGAGCGGCATCGTGCTGGATACCAAGGTCTTTACCCGTGAAAACGGCGATGAGCTTGGCCCCGGCGTCAATCAGGTGGTCCGCGTGTATATCGCTCAGCGCCGTAAGATCCAGGTGGGCGATAAAATGGCAGGCCGTCACGGCAACAAGGGCGTTGTGTCCCGCGTGCTGCCTACCGAGGATATGCCCTTCCTGCCCGATGGTACCCCGCTGGACATCGTGCTGAACCCCCTGGGCGTGCCTTCCCGTATGAACATCGGTCAGGTGTTGGAGGTCCACTTGGGCTATGCTGCCCATGCGCTGGGCTGCAAGGTCGCTACGCCTATTTTCGACGGTGCTACCTACGAGGATATTCAGGCAGAGCTGGTGAAGGCCGGCCTGGATCCCGAGGGCAAGAGCGTTCTGTACGATGGCCGTACCGGCGAGCCCTTCGACAACAAAGTCACCGTTGGCTATGTGTACTTCCTGAAGCTGCACCATCTGGTTGACGATAAGATCCATGCCCGTTCCACCGGCCCCTATTCTCTGGTTACCCAGCAGCCCTTGGGCGGCAAGGCCCAGTTCGGCGGCCAGCGCTTCGGCGAGATGGAAGTTTGGGCCCTGGAGGCTTACGGCGCTGCTTATACCCTGCAGGAGATCCTGACCGTGAAGTCCGACGATGTCACCGGCCGTGTTCGGACCTACGAATCCATCGTCAAGGGACACAACGTTCCCACCCCCGGCGTGCCGGAGTCCTTCCGCGTGCTGCTGAAGGAGCTGCAGTCCCTGTGCCTGAACATCCAGGTGCTGGATAAGGACGGCAACGTGGTGGATCTCAAGGAGGACGAGGACGCCCTCGATACCTTCAACCTCTCCCGTATGGATGCGGACGATGACCGCCACCGCAACGTTGCGGAGGACGCCGAGTTTGAAGCGTCCGGCTTTGAATTTGAAGACGCGCCGGAGGATGCCGGCGCCGATGTGGATGTTGACTTCGACGACGAATGATCCAGAAGACACATTCGTCACCACAAAACTGGATCATTTGAATCATTGAAGGAGGATAACGCAACATGATCGAAACCAATAACGGCAACAAGTTTGCCTTTGACGCGATTAAGATCGGCATGGCTTCCCCGGAGCAGATCCGGGAATGGTCTTACGGCGAGGTAAAGAAGCCTGAGACCATCAACTACCGCACTCTGAAGCCCGAAAAGGACGGCCTGTACTGCGAGCGTATCTTCGGGCCTACCAAGGACTGGGAGTGCCACTGCGGCAAGTACAAGAAGATCCGCTACAAGGGTAAGATCTGCGACCGCTGCGGCGTCGAGGTCACCCGTTCCAAGGTGCGCCGGGAGCGTATGGGCCACATCGAGCTGGCCACCCCCGTTTCCCACATCTGGTATTTCAAGGGCATCCCCTCCCGGATGGGCCTGCTGCTGGACATCAGCCCCCGGATCCTGGAGAAGGTGCTGTACTTCGCCAACTATATCGTCACGGACCCCGGTGAGACCCCTCTGACCAAGAACCAGATCCTCTCCGAGAAGGAGTACCGTGACTACCGTGAAAAGTATGAGGATGACTTCCAGGCCGGCATGGGCGCCGAGGCCGTGAAAAAGCTGCTGGCGGATGTGGACCTGGAGGCCCTCTCCGCCCAGCTCCACGCCGAGCTGAAGGACGCTTCCGGCCAGAAGAAGGCCCGGATCGTCAAGCGGCTGGAAGTGGTGGACGCCTTCCGGATCTCCGGCAACAAGCCGGAGTGGATGATCATGGACGTTCTGCCCATTCTGCCTCCCGACCTGCGCCCCATGGTGCAGCTGGACGGCGGCCGCTTCGCCACCTCTGACCTGAACGACCTGTACCGCCGGGTCATCAACCGCAACAACCGCCTCAAGCGGCTCATGGATCTGAACGCCCCCGACATCATCGTCCGCAACGAGAAGCGGATGCTGCAGGAGGCTGTGGACGCTCTGATCGACAACGGCCGCCGCGGCCGTGCCGTCACCGGCGCCAACAACCGTGCTCTGAAGTCCCTCAGTGACTTCCTGAAGGGCAAGCAGGGCCGTTTCCGTCAGAACCTGCTGGGCAAGCGTGTCGACTACTCCGGCCGTTCCGTTATCGTGGTCGGCCCCGAGCTGAAGATCTATCAGTGCGGTGTGCCCAAGGAGATGGCTGTGGAGCTGTTCCGCCCCTTCATTATGAAGAAGCTGGTGGAGGACGGCACCGCCAATAATATCAAGTCCGCCAAGAAGATGGTGGATAAGGGCACCACCGAGGTGTGGGACGCTCTGGATGTCATCATCAAGGATCACCCCGTTATGCTGAACCGTGCACCGACCCTGCACCGTCTGGGCATCCAGGCCTTCGAGCCGGTGCTGGTGGACGGCCGCGCTCTGAAGCTGCACCCCCTGAACTGCACCGCGTTCAACGCCGACTTCGACGGCGACCAGATGGCTATTCATGTGCCTCTGTCCGCCGAGGCTCAGGCGGAGGCCCGTATCCTGATGCTCTCTGCCAACAACCTGCTGCGTCCTCAGGACGGCGGCCCCGTCACCGTTCCTACGCAGGATATGGTGCTGGGCTCCTACTACCTGACCATGGACCGCATGGGCAAGGACGAGATCGGCGCCCAGACCGTCTGGTGTGAGGATGCCGGTGACACGAACCTGACCGCACAGAGCATTGTGGATGCGGACGAGTTCCTGGCAGCCAACGCCGCTTTGGAGAAGGGCCAGAAGCCCGCTACCTTCAAGCCTGTTCACATGTACGCCAGCGAGGACGAAGCCCTTATGGCCTACAATGACCGGGTCATCGGCCCCCACTGCCCCATCCTGGTGCGCCGCACCCTGGAGGTCAACGGCGAGAGCTACACTCGGGTGGTCCGCGGCACCCCCGGCCAGATCATCTTCAACAAGAACATCCCCCAGGATCTGGGCTTCGTGGACCGCAGCGATCCCGAGCACATCTGCGACTACGAGATCACCTTCACCTGCGGCAAGAAGCAGCTGGGCCAGATCGTGGACCGCACCATCAACAAGCACGGTTTCACCGTGGCTTCCGAGGTGCTGGACGCCATCAAGTCCACCGGCTACCATAACTCCACTATCGCCGCTATCACCGTTTCCATCGCGGATATGACCATTCCTCCCAAGAAGTACGAGCTGGTCGCCGCTTCCGAGCAGATGGTGGTGGACATCGAAAACCAGTACAAGATGGGCTTCATGACCGACCACGAGCGTTACAAGCAGGTGGTGCAGGTCTGGGAAAAGACCACCGACGAGGTTTCTACCGCTCTGCAGGAGAACCTGGACCGCTACAACCCCATCTTCATGATGGCGGACTCCGGCGCCCGTGGTTCTATGAAGCAGATCCGTCAGCTGGCCGGTATGCGCGGCCTGATCGCAAACACCGCCGGTAAGACCATCGAGATCCCCATTAAGGCAAACTACCGCGAAGGTCTGACCGCTCTGGAATACTTCATTTCCTCCCGTGGCGCCCGTAAGGGCCTGGCCGATACCGCTCTGCGTACCGCAGACTCCGGTTACCTGACCCGCCGCATGGTGGATGTCTCTCAGGACGTCATCATCCGTGAGCAGGACTGCGGAGTGACCCACGGCATCAAGGTCTCCCGCATCAGCGAAAACGGCCAGGTCATTGAGAAGTTCTCTGACCGCGTCCGCGGCCGCTACCTGGTTGGCGACGTGGTGGATGCCGAGACCGGCGAGGTGCTGATCCCCAACACCAAGATGATGATGGAGGACGACGCCAAGCTCATGGAGACTCGTGCATGGGTCCAGAAGAACCCCCGCCAGGGCGACGAGTGCAGCTTTGATCCCGCCAAGGACGAGTATCCCACCGTCATGATCCGCACCGTTCTGACCTGCAAGGCCCACAGCGGTGTGTGCGCCAAGTGCTACGGCATGAACCTGGCCACCCAGCAGCCTGTCGGCCCCGGCGAGGCGGTCGGCATCATTGCCGCCCAGTCCATCGGCGAGCCCGGTACCCAGCTGACCATGCGTACCTTCCATACCGGCGGTCTGGCCGGCGGCGATATCACGCAGGGTCTTCCTCGAGTTGAGGAACTGTTCGAGGCCCGCCGTCCCAAGCGGATGGCCACCATCGCTGAGATCGGCGGCACCGTTCGCTTTGAGGAGGCCGCCAAGGGCAGCCTGATGAACCTGATCGTCACGGCCAGCGACGGCGAGACCTGCACCTACGCAGTGCCTCACACCGGCCTGCTGGTGAAGGACGGCGAGGTTATCGAAAAGGGTACTCAGCTGACCTACGGCGCTCTGAACCCCCACGAGGTCCTGCGGATCCGCGGCAACGACGCTGTTTACAACTACCTCATCCAGGAAGTTCTGCGCGTGTACCGTCAGCAGGGCGTTGACATCAACGATAAGCACATTGAGGTCATCGTCCGTCAGATGATGCGTAAGGTGCGTGTTGAGGATGCCGGCGATACCAAGCTGCTGGACGGCTCCATGACCAACGTTCTGAAGTTCGAAGCCGCCAACGAGGAGATCGACCGCCGCAACGCGGCCGGTGAGACCAACGAGATGGGCGAGCCTCTGCGGAAGGCACAGGCCACGCAGCTGCTGATGGGTATCACCAAGGCCTCTCTGGCCACCGATTCCTTCCTGTCCGCCGCATCCTTCCAGGAAACCACCAAGGTTCTGACGGAGGCTGCCATCATGGGCAAGAAGGACCACCTGGTGGGTCTGAAGGAGAATGTCCTGATCGGTAAGCTGATCTCTGCCGGCACCGGCCTGCAGGCGTACCGTACTTTTGCCGAGGAGCTGGTTCCCGCTGAGACTGTTCAGGAAAAGGAAGCCACTCTGGAGGAGATCTGATCTCCCGGCATACCTTATAATATGTTATCTGCGAGGCGGCCATCCGGCCGCCTCGCAGTCATTATTCTCATACCTGCTATCAGCAGAATTGCCGGTGTTCCGGAAAAATGACGGAAAAATCGGGGATATAAAAGGCAAAGTTGAAAAAACTGGAAAAAATTCGTGGATTTTCGGAAACTACTTGACGATTTTCAACGTCCATGCTATAATTTCAAACTGCGTGGACTATATTCCGCGGAATTTTCCATGCGTTTCAGGAGGATGCCCCCGTGTTGACAGAGCTTGCTTCCCGGAAAAAGGTGATTGGCGTGAAACAGTCCGCCAGAGCGATCCGGGATGGACGGGCCCAGCGGGTATTTCTGGCCTGCGACGCGGACGAGCTTGTTCTGGAACCTATCCGCAGCGCCTGCGGCAGTCTTCCCGTGGAGGAAGGCTACACCATGGCCCAGCTGGGCCGTGCCTGCGGGATCGCGGTGGGAGCCGCCGTTGTAACGGTTTTGAACTAATTTGGTTTTTTCGGAATAGTTTCTGACTGTTCCGCAAAAAATAAAGGCTGTCGTTTTCGATTGGCCGCATTTTCAAAGAAAGGAGAACTATTCCATGCCTACTTTTAACCAGCTGGTCCGCAAAGGCAGAGAGCAGGTGACCTACAAGTCCACTTCTCCCGCCCTGCAGTATGGTCTGAACACTCTGAAGACCAAGACCACCGATCTCCCTTCTCCCCAGAAGAGAGGCGTTTGCACCGCCGTGAGAACCGCGACCCCCAAGAAGCCCAACTCCGCGCTTCGTAAGATCGCCCGTGTGCGCCTGACCAACGGCTACGAGGTCACCGCTTACATCCCCGGCGTCGGTCACTCCCTGCAGGAGCACTCCGTCGTGATGATCCGCGGCGGCCGTGTCAAGGACCTCCCCGGCGTCCGTTACCACATTATCCGTGGTACTCTGGATACCCAGGGTGTTCAGGGCCGTATGCAGGCACGTTCCAAGTACGGTGCCAAGCGTCCCAAGCAGAAGTAAGATTCTGCCACTGAATTGAGCTTTGCCGAAAAGGTTTATATATATGACACCTCTTTGGCAGGCCGTACAGCGGCTAATGTTCCGCCGCTGAGTACCTATGATTTCTATTCTATAAGAAGGAGGGAAGCAAAGTGCCCAGAAGAGGTAATGTTCCCAAGAGAGAAGTTCTGCCCGATCCTATGTACGGCAGCGTCCTGGTGACCAAGCTGGTCAACAGTGTGATGCTGGACGGCAAGAAGGGCGTAGCTCAGAAGGTTGTTTACGCTGCCTTCGACCAGATCAAGGAAAAGACGGAGAAGGACCCCGTTGAGGTTTTCCAGCAGGCGCTGGAGAACGTCATGCCCAGCCTGGAGGTCAAGGCTCGCCGTGTCGGCGGCGCCAACTATCAGGTGCCCATGGAGGTTCGTCCCGCCCGTCGTCAGACCCTGGCCCTGCGCTGGCTGACGGCCTATTCCCGCTCCCGCAGCGAGCGCACCATGGCCGAGCGTCTGGCCGGTGAGCTGATGGATGCCGCCAACAACACTGGTGCGTCTGTCAAGAAGCGTGAAGAGATGCACAAGCAGGCTGAGGCCAACAAGGCGTTCGCGCACTTCCGTTGGTAAGGCAAGGAGTAAGATCGTATGCCGAGAAAAACACCGCTTAAAGACGTTCGTAATATCGGTATCATGGCACACATCGATGCCGGTAAGACCACCACGACCGAGCGTATTCTCTACTACACCGGCGTGAACTACAAGATCGGCGAGACCCATGACGGTACCGCTACCATGGACTGGATGGCCCAGGAGCAGGAGCGCGGTATCACCATCACCTCCGCCGCTACCACTTGCTTCTGGAAGGGTTCCAAGAATCAGTTCCCTTCCACCCGTATCAACATCATCGACACCCCGGGCCACGTGGACTTCACCGTTGAGGTCCAGCGTTCCCTGCGCGTGCTGGACGGCTCTGTGACCGTTCTGTGCGCCAAGGGTGGTGTTGAGCCCCAGTCCGAGACCGTGTGGCGACAGGCTGACGAGTACAAGGTCCCCCGCATGATCTACGTCAACAAGATGGACATCATGGGCGCGGACTTCTACAACGTTCTGCACATGATCCACGACCGTCTCAAGTGCAACGCCGTGCCCATCCAGCTCCCCATCGGCTCCGAGGATACCTTCAAGGGCATCATCGACCTGGTGGAGATGGACGCCGACATCTACTATGATGAAATGGGCAAGGACATGCGCGTTGAGCCGATCCCCGCCGATATGGTGGACCTGGCCAACGAGTACCGCGAGAAGTTGCTGGACGCCGTCTCCATGTTCGATGACTCCATTATGGAGGATTATCTGGAGGGCAAGGAGATCGCCCAGGACCGCATCCGCAAGGCCATCCGTCAGGCGACCATCGCCAACGAAATGGTGCCCGTCACCTGCGGTACTTCCTACCGCAACAAGGGTGTGCAGAAGCTGCTGGATGCCATCGTGGACTATATGCCCGCTCCCAACGACGTGCCCGCCATCAAGGGCACCAACCCCAAGACCGATGAGGAAGAGGACCGTCATCCCAGAGATGATGAGCCCTTCTCCGCTCTGGCCTTCAAGATCATGACCGACCCCTATGTGGGCCGTCTGAGCTTCTTCCGTGTGTACTCCGGTCACCTGACCACCGGTTCCTCCGTTCTCAACAGCGTGAAGAACCAGAAGGAGCGCATGGGCCGTATCCTGCAGATGCATGCCAATCACCGTGAGGACATCGAAGAGGTCTGGGCCGGCGATATTGCCGCCGCCGTGGGCCTGAAGAACACCACCACCGGTGATACCCTGTGCGACGAAAAGGCCCCCGTGATCCTGGAGTCCATGGACTTCCCCGAGCCCGTGATCCGTGTCGCCATCGAGCCCAAGACCAAGGCTGGTCAGGAGAAGATGGGCCTGGCACTGGTGAAACTGGCGGAAGAGGACCCCACCTTCAAGACCTATACCGATGAGGAGACCGGCCAGACCATCATTGCTGGTATGGGCGAGCTCCATCTGGAGATCATTGTTGATCGTCTGCTCCGTGAGTTCAAGGTGGAGGCCAATGTGGGCGCTCCCCAGGTGGCTTACAAGGAGACTGTCCGCAAGAAGGTGGACCAGGAGACCAAGTACAAGCGCCAGAGCGGCGGTTCCGGCCAGTATGGCCATGTCAAGATCACCGTGGAGCCCAACGAGTCCGGCAAGGGCTATGAGTTTGTCAACGCGGTGGTGGGCGGTGCCATCCCCAAGGAATTCATCCCCGCTGTCGACGCTGGTATCCAGGGTGCCCTGCAGTCCGGCGTTATCGCCGGCTTCCCTGTGGTGGACGTCAAGGTCACCCTGTACGACGGCTCTTACCACGAGGTGGACTCCTCTGAAATGGCGTTCAAGATCGCCGGCTCCATGGCCTTCAAGGAGGCTATGCGCAAGGCAGATCCCGTCCTGCTGGAGCCCATCATGAAGGTTTCCGTCATCGTGCCCGACGAGTATCTGGGCACCGTCATCGGCGACCTGACCTCCCGCCGCGGCCAGATCCAGGGACAGGAGGCCCGTCCCGGTGCACAGCAGGTGGACGCTCTGGTGCCTCTGGCCAATATGTTTGGCTATGCTACCGATCTGCGTTCCAACACCCAGGGCCGTGGCCAGTACACCATGGAGCCCCACAGCTACGCCGAGATCCCCAAGAGCATCCGCGACAAGATCGTGGAGGAGCGGGGTAAGAAGGCCGACTAATTCAGGTCTTGCTTTTCCCGGCGGGATATTGTAAAATATACGGTGCTATGAAACGCACCGTCCATATCAATCCATTATCATTCATTTAACTGACAGGAGGATTTTCAAATGGCTAAGCAGAAATTTGAAAGAACCAAGCCCCATGTTAACATCGGCACCATCGGCCATGTTGACCACGGCAAGACCACTTTGACCGCCGCTATCACCAAGTGGCTGTCCCTGCAGGGCAAGGCCGAGTTCGAGGCTTATGATGCCATCGACAAGGCTCCCGAGGAGAAGGAGCGCGGCATTACCATCAACACCGCTCACGTTGAGTATGAGACCGAGAAGCGTCACTATGCTCACGTTGACTGCCCGGGCCACGCCGACTATATCAAGAACATGATCACCGGCGCTGCTCAGATGGATGGTGCTATTCTGGTTATCGCTGCTACCGATGGCCCCATGGCCCAGACCCGTGAGCACATCCTGCTGGCCCGTCAGGTCGGCGTGCCCGCCATGGTTGTGTTCCTGAACAAGTGCGATCAGGTTGACGATGAGGAGCTGCTGGAGCTGGTCGAGATGGAAGTCCGCGAGCTGCTGAGCACCTACAACTTCCCCGGCGACGATATCCCCATCATCAAGGGCTCCGCTCTGAACGCCCTGATCTCCGAGTCCACCGATCCCAACGCTCCCGAGTATGCCTGCATCAAGGAGCTGATGGACGCTGTTGACGATTATATCCCCACTCCCGACCGTAAGGCTGATATGCCTTTCCTGATGCCCGTTGAGGACGTCTTCACCATCTCCGGCCGTGGTACCGTTGCTACCGGCCGTGTGGAGCGTGGCCAGCTGAAGCTCTCCGAGGAAGTCGAGATCGTGGGCCTGTCCGACGAGAAGAAGAAGACCGTTGTTACCGGTATCGAGATGTTCCACAAGCTGCTGGATTACGCCGAGGCCGGCGATAACATCGGCGCTCTGCTGCGTGGTATCGACCGTCAGGGTGTTGAGCGTGGTCAGGTTCTGTCCAAGCCCGGTTCCATTCACCCCCACACCAAGTTCGTTGGCCAGGTTTACGTTCTGACCAAGGACGAGGGTGGCCGTCACACTCCTTTCTTCAATAACTATCGTCCTCAGTTCTACTTCCGTACCACCGACGTGACCGGCGTCATCACTCTGCCCGAGGGCACCGAGATGTGCATGCCCGGCGATAACGTCGACATGAAGGTCGAGCTGATCACCCCGATCGCTATCGAGAAAGGCCTGCGTTTCGCTATCCGTGAGGGTGGCCGTACCGTTGGTTCCGGCGTTGTTATCGAGATCGACGAATAATTCGCACAAATAGAAAGGCCTGCCGCTTAGCGGCAGGTCTTTTTTACGCCCAATTCAATTTTGTGTTCCCGACAGCCTCGGGATTCTGTATTTTCAAGGGGATCAAAGGATGCTGGAACACAAAATGGATTAGGCATTTTGGCGGTTTGCTCGATATGGGCGATGATAGCGGCAATAAACTGCTGGCTGCCCGGTCGGAAGTGGGGGGGGTCCTGTGGAGCAGTCAGCTATCAGGGGGCATCCGTTTGCTGTGGGAAAACCAATGTGTCCTGAAATCCGTCGGTCCCGGTGCAGACCACGTCCCCCGCCACCGGGAGATCCTCACAGATGTAGAGGTTGAGCTGAACGCCGTCGGGCCGCTGGGGATAGTTGGTGACGGTGTAGGTGTAACGGGTCACCTGTTTGCCGCAGCAGGTCTCTAAGTCGAAGCCTTGGGATTTTTGCAGATCGTTGTAGGTGATGTAGTCCCCGCTGAGTTTGGGCGGCAGCAGAAATTGCAGCGTGGTCAGCGGCTCCGGGTCGATCTCCCAGCCCAGTTCCCGCAGATATGCCACCCGCTCTCCGTTGCTGGAAAGACAGGGCTGCTCTGACGCACCCACGTTACCGCCGTGCTGCCCCAGCAGCAGGATCAGCGCCGCCAGAACGGCCCCTGCGAGAATGACCGCCAGCGCGGCCTTTTTTCGTGTCAGTCGAATTGCTTGGATCATCATGGTCATCATCCCTCCTGTTTGTTTCTATTCCATTTTCCATCCGATTATGATAAAATTGAAAAAAACAGCGTGGGAGGATCAGTTATGGCGGCGCAGCGGCTGGATAAGATCATCGCCTCTACGGGGCGGTGGTCCCGCAGGGAAGTAAAGGACCTGGTTCGCCAGGGACGGGTGACAGTGGACGATGTACCGGCCCGGTCAGCTGAAGAAAAAGCAGACCCGGAGCAGGCTGTGATCGCGGTCAACGGAGAAAAGCTGAACTGGCGCCGGTATACCTGGGTCATGCTGAACAAGCCGGCGGGGTATCTGTCCGCCACGGAGGACGGCCGGGGTGCAACGGTGCTGGACCTGCTGCCTCAGGATTTGCAGCGGCAGGGCCTGTTCCCGGTGGGACGGCTGGATAAGGACACGGAAGGTTTGCTGCTGCTGACCAACGAGGGCGGACTGGCTCACGAGCTGCTGTCTCCGAAAAAGCATGTGGATAAGGAATACTATGTCCGGGTGGCGGGACGCCTTACCGAGGCGGACAGCGCCGCTTTTGCCGCGGGTCTGCATCTGGATGACGGTTTGATCTGCCAACCGGCGGAATTGCGGATCCTGACCTCCGGCGAGGAGAGTGAAGCCCGTGTGATTTTGCGGGAGGGAAAATTTCACCAAATCAAACGGATGCTGGCGTATCTGGGAAAGCCGGTGCTGTATTTGGAGCGGGTCCGCATGGGCAATTTGCTGTTGGACCCGGCTCTGGAGCGGGGTGCGTACCGTTTGCTGACCGCAGAGGAATGGCTGGCATTAGCAAAACTGACGGAGGAGACAGGAAAAACTCGAAACTTCAACAAAAAGGAAAGTGATTTTTTGTTGAAAAAAGAAAAAACATCTTGCAATCCGACAAAATAATCGCTATAATGACCTTACTGACAGATTGCACAATAGGTATGCGCGGGTAGGCCCTGCGTGATCCATAGTTTTCGTGTTGAGGAGGAACAGCCATGTCCGGAAGAATCTTTCAGAACGTAGTTCTGCAATTGAAGGAAAACACGGATCGAACCGTCGGCGTGATCGACGGTGAGGGCGTTGTCATTGCCTGCAGCGAGCTGTCTATGATCGGCCAGCGCTGGAGCGAGTATGTGGCGGCGGTAAACGGCGCTGCCGGCAGCATGGTCTGCTTTGACGGCAAGACCTTCAAGGCGCTCAGCGGCTGGGGAAATCAGTTTGATTACGCCGTTTTCGCCTTTGGCGATAATGAGATCAGCAAGACTATCTGTTCTATGGCAACGGTGGCGCTGAACGCAGCCAAGAGCTATTATGAGGAAAAGCATGACCGGGGGTCCTTCGTCAAGGATATCATCTCCGACAACATCATGCTGGGCGATATTTATATGCGGGCCAAGGAACTGCGGGTGGCCACCGACGTCAGCCGGGGCATCTTCGCCATCCGGGCCTTGCAGAAGGGGGAATCCGTTCCCACGGAGACCATTCAGGCCATGTTCCCGGACCGCCAGAACGACTGTGTCCTCAGCGTCGGCGAGGGGGATGTGGTTCTGATCCGCCAGCTGCCGGACGGCGCGGGCAGCAAGGAACTGAACAAGACTGCCGCCCAGATCGAGGAGGCCCTCCGGGTCAACGGTGAAAGCACCGTGGTGGTGGGCATGGGCACCATCGCCATGCATCTGCGGGATCTGGCCAAGAGCTATAAGGAGGCTCAGATCGCCATCGAGGTAGGCAAGGTCTTTGACACCGAAAAGTACATCATCAACTATGAAAATCTGGGTATCGGCCGCCTGATCTATCAGCTGCCTACTACCCTGTGCGAGATGTTCCTCCAGGAGGTTTTCAAGAAGAACCCCATCGACGCGCTGGATAAGGAAACTCTGTTCACCATCCACAAGTTCTTTGAGAACAACCTGAACGTTTCCGAGACCGCCCGGAAGCTGTTTGTCCACCGGAATACGCTGGTGTACCGTCTGGAGAAGATCAAGAAGCTCACCGGTCTGGATCTCCGAGAGTTTGACGATGCCATCACCTTCAAGGTGGCGCTGATGGTCAAGAAATATCTGACCAGCCGGGGCATTGATTCCTGATACTTTTACATGTGAGAAACCGGGAAGCCGTCAGGCTTCCCGGTTTGAGGCTGTCGATAAAGTGATAAATTTTCCGCGACGGTAAGGAAGGGTGTGTGCGGGAAACCCAAGAAGGGTGTCCCGTGCCATTAAAATCCTAAGTTTTCAGAACTTTTATGAAGTTCTGAAAACTTGCTCAGCGGGGAGAAAAGACTTTTTCGACACGCTGAAACCGGGAAGCCGTCAGGCTTCCCGGTTTTTTGTCGGAACGGAGACTGTTCTCAAAGCAAAAAACAGCTTTCCAAGGAGCGGGGGCGGTGGGGAACCGGAAAAATTTCCCGGGAAAAACTTTGAAAGGAATCTGCAAGGAAACGTTGCAATGTCCCGAAAAGCCGTATATAATGTGGCTATGTATAATATTATGTCGACCAGATCCCATGAGGAAAGGCCGATTGGACAAAGAATAAGGAGACTGCTTGATGATCCGCCTGAAAGACGTGGAAATGGAATACCCCAATGGCACCCGGGCAATCCGGGGTATCAGTGCCGCCATTGAGGACGGGGAATTTGTGTTTTTAGTGGGCCCCTCCGGGTCCGGAAAATCTACCATTATCAAAATGCTCACCGGAGAGGAGGTCCCCACAGCAGGCCGTATCATGATCAACGGCTTTTCCGTCAGCAACATTGCGGAGCGGCAAGTCCCCATGATGCGCCGGACGCTGGGGGTTATTTTCCAGGATTTCCGCCTGATCGAGAAAAAAACGGTCTATGAAAATCTGGAATTTGTCATGCGGGCTGTGGGAATGCCGAAAAAAGAGATCAAACAGCGCATTACATACGTTTTGCAGCTGGTGGGTCTGGAAAAGAAGGCGGAGAATTTCCCCAGCGAGCTTTCCGGCGGCGAGCAGCAGCGGGTGGCCATTGCCCGGGCGCTGGTGAACAACCCTGCTACCATCATCGCCGATGAGCCTACCGGCAACCTGGACCCAGAGCGATCCATGGAGATCATGACGCTGCTGGTGAAGATCAACCAGTTAGGCACCACTGTGGTGGTGGTGACCCATGAAAAGGATCTGGTAAACAAATTCGGCAAGCGGGTCATTACCATTGACCAGGGCCGCATCATCAACGACAGCGTAGGCGGCTATGTGGGAGGGCATATCCATGAGTAAACACGATTTCGGATATTTCTTCCACGAGGGTCTATCCAATATGTTCAGCCACGGCTTCATGTCCTTCGCCGCCATCGGCATTACCGTGGCGTGCCTGCTGATCATGGGCACCTTTACGCTGGTGGCCGTCAACGCGGACGCCAACTTGAAGCAGGCGGAGCAGGACAATGAGATTTTAGCATTTGTGGATGACAGCTATACGGAGGCACAGGCCAAGGCCCTGCAAAAGAAACTGGAAGCGGTGGACAATGTGGCGTCCGTCACCTTTATCTCCCGTGAGGAGGCCATGCAGTCCTTCATCAGCGAACACCCGGATGAGGAATATTTTCAGGATCTGGACCCCAATATCCTCCGGGACCGATTCGCCATCAAGGTCAAGGAGCTGAAGCTCCAGAGCCAGACAGTGGAACTCATCAAGGCCATTCCCGGCATCGGCGGCATCAACGCCTATGCGGAGCTGACCAACGGCTTCATCACAGTCCGGAATATCGCCACGGTCATCTGCCTGACGCTGATCGCAGTGCTGTTCGTTGTGTCCATGTTCATTATTTCCAACACCATCAAGCTCACCACCTTTGACCGGCGGGATGAGATCGCCATTATGAAAATGGTGGGCGCGACCAACGGCTTTATCCGCTGGCCCTTTGTGTATGAGGGCTTCATGCTGGGCCTTACCGGTGCGATCCTTGCCTTTTTGCTGCAATGGGGCTTGTATGAAGCCATTGCGCAGGGCGTTGCCAACAATGACACCTTACAGCTCCTTTCCATCGTGCCCTTCCAGCAGCTTTGGAAGCCGGTGGGCGGTGTATTTCTGGGGGCCGGCATCCTCATTGGCGTAGGCGGCAGCCTTTCCGCCATCCGGCGGTTCCTTCAGGTGTAAAGGAGGGCGGACATGAAGAAAAGCAAGCGCTATGTCCGCATCTGCGCCGCGCTGCTCTGCGCGGTGCTGTGCCTGTCGGTGAATGTGGCCCCGGCTATGGCCGCCAAGGTCACCCAGGCGGATATCGACGCCCTGAAGGGGAACGCCACCAGCCTGGATAAAAAGCAAAAGGAGATCCAGAGCAAGCTCAACAGTCTGAAGAACGACAAGGCGGCGGCGGTGCAGAAAAAGACCCTTCTGGATGACCAGATCGCCAACACCAACGCCAAGATCAGCAACACGGAGGCTCAGATCTCCGATTACAACGCCCTTATTTCTCAGGCGGAAACCGAACTGGCGGACGCCCAGCAGCGGGAGGAGGCTCAATACGAGCTGTTCTGCAAGCGGGTCCGGGAAATGGAGGAGCGGGGCACCATCAGCTATTGGTCGGTGCTGTTCAAGGCCAACAGCTTTTCCGACCTGCTGGGCAGTCTGGACTTTATCAACGAGGTCATGGACTATGACCGGCGGGTGATTCAGGACCTTCAGACCCTGCAGGCGGAGATTGCGGAGAAGAAAGCCGGTCTGGAAGCCAATAAGGCGGCGCTGGAAGCCGCCAAAGCAGAACTGGAGACCCAGAAAAAGCAGCTCAGCGCCCAGCGGGACGAGGCCAACAAGCTGGTCAAGGAGATCGACGACAACGCCGCCGAGTATCAGGCCACGCTGAAGGAGCTGGAGGCCGAGGAGCGCCGCATCGAGCAGCAGGTCAAGCAAATGCAGAAGAAGCTGGAAGAACAGATGGCGGCGGAGGGAAAGAAATACAACACTAACCCCGGCGGCTACATCTGGCCGGTGGACAGCCGGTATATCACCTCCACCGTAGGCGGGCGTAATTCCCCCGGCGGCGTTGGCTCCACCAACCACAAGGGCACCGACATCGGCCGGGTGGGTTACACCAGTCCGGTGTACGCCGCCAAGGCGGGCACGGTCATCATCGCCCAGCGGTCCAGCTCCTACGGCAACTATGTGGTCATTTCTCACGGCGTGGGCAACACCACCCTGTACGCTCACATGAGCAGCATCAAGGTCAGCGTGGGAACCTATGTCAAGCAGGGACAGACCATCGGCATTACCGGCTCCACCGGACACTCCACTGGGCCCCACCTCCACTTTGAGGTGGTGGAAAACAATGTGCGGATCAATCCCCTGAGCCACGGCGCGGCGCCGAAGAAGGGGTATCTGACGGGTTACACCCTCTCCGGCACCTCGGTGGGCAAATAAAAGGAGAATTTGCGAATGTATTTGAAAGCGATCATCGCCACGTTGGCTGCGTGGTTCGTGGGACTTCTGATAGACGTAAATCTCGGTTCCGGCGATTGGCAGATCCTGTGCCTGCGGGGACTGCTGCCTGTGCTGGCCATGGGGCTTTGTATCCTCAGCGAACTGAAAAAGAAGTAAGGAACGGCGAACCGTTCTGAATCGACCTCCTGTCCCATACCATGGGGCAGGAGGTTGATCGTTATGGTAGGAATGATGCTTTGGGAACCAAGCGGGCACTGGACCCGTCCTGTTACGTTAAAAGAGACCAGCGTGCTACATATCCGGTTTCTCTGCGCCCGGATGGCGCAGGATCGGCGCGGGAACCCCTTAACGGAGCGACGGAGGCTCCGTACCGCCGGAAAAAAGCTGCTGCGGCAGAGGGTGGAACAGGTGGTGCTGCCTGCCGGGGCCTCAGCGGAGGCTCTGCCGGAGGGGCTGCGCCCGATAGAAACCCTGTCGCTTCGGCGGGCCATCGCCGCGGACTGGTGCGGAGAGCTGCTGCGGTTCCGGGGGGAAAACCCCGCCGGGGCGCGGGTGCTGATCACGGCGGACGCCCTCTCCGGCGAGGTGGTGCGGACGGTGACGGAGTTGGCTCTGCGTCACCGGTATCTCATATTGAAGGTCCCCTTCGGCGGGGAGGAGCTGTGCCGCCGTCTGCGGCGGGAATATGGCGTGTCCATCGTGCTGAACCCGGAGACGGAGCGGGAGCCGGTGTCTGTCCACATGGCCTTTGACCCTACGGAAGCGCAGGGCGGCGGCTTTTTGCCGCTGTATGACGAATCACTGCCCCTGCCCCGGCTCCTGCTGCCGCCAGAGATGGAGGCAAGGCTGCCGGAGGGCCTTGACCGGGGCCAGCTTCTGTCGGTCCTGTGGCGGACCGGCGCTCTGCGGCCGGGGCAGGTGTCCGTGCAGCTGGGAGAAACGGAAAACAAAGGGGCCGTTCCCGAAATCAGAGCCTTTTGCCCTTGACAATCCGGGAGATACCTATTACAATATAAAACCATGGTAAATTAGGAGTGTTATACACTTCAGGATAATGAAAGGAACAGCCGAAATGGAAAAAGAATACAAAATGAGCCAAGCTCGTAAGGACGAGCTGGAGCAGGAACTGAATTATCTGAAGACCACCCGGTCCGACGAGGTGGCGGAGCAGATCAAGATCGCCCGCGGCTTCGGCGACCTCAGCGAAAACAGCGAGTATGATGAGGCAAAGAACGAGCAGGGCAAGCTCTATTCCCGCATTGCCGAGCTGGAAGTGATCCTGCAGCACGTGGTCATCGTGGATGAGTCCGCCGCGTCTGACACCATCACCATCGGCTGCACCGTCACCGTTCAGGGCGCCGATGGCAAGGAAGCCAGCTATAAGATCGTCGGCTCTCAGGAGTCCGATCCCATGCACGGTATCATCTCCGAGGAGTCTCCCTTCGGCAAGGCGTTCCTGGGCGCCAAGGAAGGCCAGGAGGTCGTGGTGGAAGCGCCCTTCGGCAACATCCGTTACACCGTTAAGAAGATCGAACGCTAAGGAGAAAGAAGCATGGCTGAACAGAAGAATCCCCAGGCCCAGCCGGAGCTGAGCCTGTCCGAGCAGACCCGTATTCGCCGGGAGAAGCTGACGAATCTCCAGGCGGAGGGCCAGAACCCCTTTGTGATCACCCGCTTTGACTGGGATGCAACCTCCCAGCAGATCAAGGACAACTTCGACGCCATGGAGGGCAAGCCCGTCAAGGTGGCAGGCCGCCTCATGAGCAAGCGCGGCATGGGCAAGGTATCTTTCTGCGATTTGCAGGACCGGGACGGCCGCATCCAGCTCTACGCCCGTCAGGACGAGATGGACGAAGAGGTCTATAAGAAATTCAAGAAGTTCGACATCGGCGACATCGTGGGCGTCGAGGGCGAGGCGTTCCGCACCCAGCGGGGCGAGATGAGCGTCCGGGCGCATAACATCACCCTGCTGTCCAAGTCCCTCTTGCCCCTGCCGGAGAAGTTCCACGGCCTGCAGGATAAGGAACTGCGGTTCCGTCAGCGCTATGTGGACCTGATGGTGAACCCTGAGGTGAAGAAGAACTTCGTTATCCGTTCTCAGTTCATCAAGTTCATGCGGAACTATCTGGACAACGTGGGTTACATGGAAGTGGAGACCCCCGTTCTGAACACCATCGCCGGCGGCGCCGCCGCCCGGCCCTTCATCACCCATCACAACACGCTGGACATTGATATGTACATGCGCATCGCCACGGAGCTGCCGCTGAAGCGGCTCATCGTGGGCGGCATGGACCGTGTGTATGAGATCGGCCGCATTTTCCGCAACGAGGGCATGGACCCCAAGCACAACCCCGAATTCACCACCGTGGAGATGTATCAGGCTTACGCCGACTTCCACACCATGATGGACATTGCCGAGGGTATTCTGGCAGGCGCTGCCAAGGAGATCAACGGCAGCTATCAGGTGGAGTGGATGGGCGAGCAGATCGACCTGACTCCCGGCTGGCGCCGGCTGACCATGGTGGACGCCGTCAAGGAGTATGTGGGCGTAGACTTCGGCGCCATCACCGATGACGCCGAGGCCGTGGCCGCGGCTAAGGCCGTGGGCGTGGAGCTGGCGGATGCCGCCGAAAAGACCTGGGGCAACGCCCTGTACGCCTGCTTCGATCAGAAGGTGGAGGAGAAGCTGATCCAGCCCACCTTCATTACCATGTATCCTGTGGAGGTCAGCCCCCTGACCAAGCGCAGCCCTGCCGATCCCCGGCTGACGGAGCGCTTCGAGCTGTTTATCTGCCACAGCGAGCTGGCCAACGCCTATTCCGAGCTGAACGACCCCATCGACCAGCGCCAGCGCTTTGAAAAGCAGGTGGAGCAGCGGGAGCGGGGCGATGACGAGACCGAAATGCTGGACGAGGATTTCCTCACCGCCATGGAATACGGTATGCCTCCCACGGGCGGCATGGGTATGGGCATCGACCGTTGCGTCATGCTGCTCACCGGCGCGGACACCATCCGGGAGGTCATCCTGTTCCCGACAATGAAGCCGTTGGACTCTGACAAGAAGGTTTCCAAGGAAGTTTCTGCTCCTGCGGAGGCTACTCAAGCGGCTCCCGAAGTCGAGGAGAAAATTGATTTTTCCAATGTTCAGATCGAGCCTCTGTTCCAAGATCAGGTCGATTTTGACACCTTCTCTAAGAGCGATTTCCGTGCGGTCAAGGTTAAGGAATGCGAAGCAGTGAAGAAGTCCAAAAAGCTCTTAAAGTTCGTTTTGGACGACGGAACCGGCGTAGATAGGGTCATTTTGAGTGGTATTCACGAATATTATGAGCCGGAAGAACTGGTTGGAAAGACCTGCATCGCCATTACGAACCTGCCGCCCCGCCCGATGATGGGCATTGATTCCTGTGGTATGCTGATCTCCGCCGTGCATCACGAAAACGGCGAAGAAAAGTTGCATTTGCTGATGGTTGATCCTCACATTCCGGCTGGCGCAAAGCTCTATTGATTCCCCCTAAATTGTCGGTGCTTACGCCACAACTTACGCCAATTTACTCCGAGCTTACGCCAAAAATGCGTTTGAAATTCTGCGATTGCAGACAAGTTCCGATAGCATACGATAAGTTCATATGAATTAAGCCCGCTGATTTCGGTCAGCGGGCTTTTTCTATTTCTGCCCCTATTACATCCTCGTGATGTGATAGGGGCTTTTTTTGTCCCTGAAAGGCGGTCAGAAAAATTTTTTGAAAAAATCCAAATTTGGTTCGTTCAAATCGAAAAAAATTTCCCAGTTGGTTAGTGAGGACGAAAACCTCACGAACCTTGAAAATCGAATACACATTCAACAGGTACATTCCTGATCGGGGGTGAAAGCCCCAGCCGGATGAAGGTGCGCCACGAACTTCCTGCCCACAAGGGTTATCACGGAAAGCAAGGTTGGTAGCGATTCCGAACCATTCTGAAATATCCGCTTGCTACGGATAAGGCGATGAAACGATTCAGGGACAATGATACTTCCCTATGGGGCTGGCGGAGTACCCGGCAGAGGTGAGATTCCTATGAGTTCGGTCAGCAGCCGAACGCCTGTTGATTTCCTTTTACGCATTTGGGGGATGAGATCGAGTTAAATGCGACCACCAAAGCACAGGACTCCGCTTCCTGTGTTTTGGTGGATCAAGCGATCCAAATCTAATAAGAAGGAGGAAAAGCGAAATGCCAAACGGTAAAACCATTGCTATCTGCAATCAGAAAGGCGGCACAGGCAAAACAACCACAACGGTCAATTTAGGTGTCGGGCTTGCACGACTCGGTAAGAAGGTACTCCTTGTAGATGCCGACCCGCAGGGCGACCTCACAACTTGCCTCGGATGGCGAGATAATGACAGTCTTACGACGACCATTACCGACAAGCTCTCCGGGGTTATCCGTGAGGACCATTCAGACCCACGAAGCGGCATTCTGCATCACGAGGAAAATGTCGATCTGCTCCCTGCCAACATCGAGCTGTCTGCTATGGAAATGATGCTTGTCACCGCAATGAGCCGTGAAACCATTCTGAGAAGCTATCTGAGCAAGGTCAAAGATAATTATGACTATGTACTGATTGACTGTATGCCTTCGCTCGGTATGGTAACTCTGAATGCTTTGGCGGCGGCAGATAGCGTAATCATTCCCGTGCAGGCGCAATATCTTCCGGCAAAGGGAATGACCCAACTGATGCAGACCATTGGAAAGGTCAGGCAGTACATCAATCCGAGCCTGCGAATCGACGGTATCCTATTGAACATTGTAGATAACCGCACCAACCTCGCAAAAAGCACTGCCGACGCACTGCGAAGGAACTTTGGGAGCGTTATTAAGATATACCGTTCCTCCATTCCTATGGCAGTGAAAGCCGCAGAGGTTGCTTCCAAGGGCGTAAGCATCTACAAGTATGAGCCGAGCAGTCCTGTTGCAAAGGCTTATGCTGAGTTCGCAAAGGAGGTGTCTGCCGATGGCAGGAAGAAAGAGCGACTTCACTCTGCCGACGCTCGATGACCTGTTTTCTACACAGGAGCTTCGGGACGATGCCAAGCTCAGTAAAATCCGAGATATTCCCCTTGAGCTGATCGACGATTTTCCCGACCACCCATTTAAGGTGCGGGACGATGAAGATATGATACAGCTTGTGGAGAGTGTCAAGGAGCGAGGAGTCATTACTCCGGCTACCGTCCGTCAGAAAGAGGACGGCAGATACGAGCTGATTTCCGGTCACAGGCGAAAACGGGCTTGTGAACTTGCCGGATTTGAAGCACTTCGCTGCGAGGTTGTAGACCTTGACCGTGACGCCGCCACCGTCCTTATGGTGGAGAGCAACTACCAACGGTCGCAGATACTTCCATCAGAAAAGGCGTTTGCCTATAAAATGCGGCTGGAAGCGATGAAGCGGCAAGCAGGCAGACCGGCAAAAGAAAATGCGTCGCCACTGGCGACTAATTTTCCACAAGGTCGTTCCGATACAGAACTTGGAGAGCAAGTCGGTGAAAGTAAAGACCAAGTCCGTCGCTACATCCGCTTGACAAACCTTGTGCCTGAACTACTCGACCTTGTGGACGAGGGCAAAATTAAAATGCGTCCTGCGGTAGAGCTTTCCTATTTGGACGAGGACAGTCAACGGGCAGTGGTTGATGAAATCGACCTGAACCAATGCACCCCGTCCCACGATCAGACCATTCGTATGCGGAAGTTCTTTACAGATGGAAAACTCACGCCGGAGGTGGTGTCTGCCATTATGAGCGAGGAAAAGCCAAACCAGCGTGAGAAAATCGTCCTGCGTGGGGACAAGGTGCGAAGTCTTATCCCGAAAAATATCCCCGTAAGCCAAACGGAGGATTATGTGGTCAAAGCACTGGAGCATTACAGCCGCTTTCTTCGTCAGCGGGCAGAGCGTGACAGCCGATAGACACACGGAGTATGTTTCCTACTGTCCCCTTCCTCACACTCCAACCCCCTGAGAACTACCAGACTATCCGAAATAAACTATCTCCTGATTTATCTCTATCTCTCTAAGCTAAATCTATCTAAGAGCAAACGGAGTTCGCACAATTCGGAAAACTGCGTTTTGGCGGTATGATAAAAAGTTGCACTTCAAAACGCACCTTTGTCGGAGCAGTTCTCATCGGGTAGAATGTAGTCGAAGGGAGTGAAGCGTATGAAATCCAAAATCGCAGTTCTTTTTTTCATTGTCCTTTTGTGCCTGACTTCGGGGTGCAGCAACACCTCACATATTGCAGAACAGCCCGCCCCGTTTTCTTCTTCGGGAAGTAACGAAGTTCCCAGTCAAGCGGAAACGGCGCAGGCAGAAAAGAAAACGGAGGTTGATCGTCCCAAAAGCACAGAATCGCAAACGGATAGCCGTGCCGCAGAGTTCCCAGCAAGCGTATCGGAAAGTGACACCCAAACAAGAGAGGTTCCTGATCAGGCTGACCACAGCACGGCAGTGCTGCCACAGCCGAGCGAACCTGAAAAGAAAACAGACGAGTCCGAACGCCGACCGGAAACCGCTGCCACGACCGGAAAAGAACAGCCCACACCTCCGGCAACTGAGGAATCGACGCCACTGGAACCGCCGAAAGAAGAACCTACTGAGCCGGTCTTTGACATTGACTACTGGATCAGCTTTGCCAAGAGCTACGCTGAGAGCATCGGACTTGCGCTTGACAGCGGAGCCGTGTATTGCTGGGATAACCCCATCGCCGCAGGTGTAAAATGCAAATACACCGAACGGGATATTCGTGGCTATACCGATGTATTGCTCCAACTGCGGAGCATTGCTTTACGGATATAGAAATGATGAGGGGAAAATCAAGTATGAATGCAAAAGGTGCGGAACCGTAGCGGTTCGAGTCCAGAAAGGACGCCGACACGACAAGATTGACCTTTATGCCCCGGAAGGGCAAATCCGATACTATTGATCGGCAAAAACTGAATACGGCAAAACGACGGAATGGTTGAGGTGAAACAGACTGCGTAATTCCATCTCCAGGTCACTTGCTTTGAACACTTCGGTTGGTTAAACCAAACTTGCTATGCAGATATGAGAGGCCACCGACAAGACAGTAAGCCATAGGCTTACCCTGTCTTGCCGGTGGCTTCTTTTTTTCGGCAAGAACAACCGACCAAGGGCTTCCGGCAGAGAAATCTCTGAAAGGAAGCCTTTTTCTATGCTGAACAAGTGGCTCTGCTATATCGCTGAATATCCGTGATCTCCGAATTTTGAACCCGAAAACCAAATTCAAAATTCAAAGGAGATTACGGTAATGAGAAAAATATACCTTGTCAAAAAGAACCCCGAACAGCCCGCTGACGGCAATAACTGGATCGTAATGAACAGCTTCGAGTTTATGAACTTTATTAAGACCCCGGAGGGGCAGAAACGAAAAGCGTGCTTTGGGCAGTTAGATGCCTGCTCTGTTGACGATGTGATTATCATCGCTGAATGTGGAGCTGAAACCGCAAAACAGTGGCGATCCGAGAAAGATAGACACGATTATCTTGCATCAATCGAGAAACAGTCCGGGATGACGGTGTTTTCCTATAACACACAGACAACCACAGAGAATGAAATGTCCGGCGAGGAATTGCTGGCAGATAATCAATGCGATGTTGTTGAGGAAGTCCTGCGCCGCTTTCAAAAAGCACATATCCAAGAAACGCTCGCTGCACTACTCCCCGAAGAAAGAGATTTGATAGAGAGCTTAATCATATCAGATTTTCCTATGACGGAGAGAGAATATGCTAAAAAAGTCGGAAAAACACAAAGCACGATCCACTGTCAGAAAGCTGCTATTCTGAAGCGCCTAAAAAATATGCTCCGTTTCTAAAAGTTTTTTCGTTCAAATCGAAAAATTTTTCCCAGTTGGTTAGTAGAGAGCAAAAAACGCAAACAGATAGGAGCATAGATAATGAAACAGGTAATGATGGTCAAATTCGACTCCCCAAAATGGAGAAAGGTAGATGAGTATAAGGTCGCAAACCCGTTTGTTGATGTCGGTTTTCGGCAGGTCAAGGATGTCGTTGATTTGCGTGTATTCGACCTACTGAACATTAGCCGCATCAATAATAACAGGGCTGAAGAAATGCTTCTTTGTATTTACCATCTTCTCCAGCCGGACAGCCGGATTGACGAAGGTATTTATAACGACGAGATCGACCAGTATTTCACGTATCGGGAATGGAAAAAGAAACACCAGCCTTTAAGTAGAGTGACCGTAAGGGAAATCCTCGCAACCGAAGATCTGAATGAGGATGCTTTACTTCGGATTTTTGATGGAGTCACCGCTGCTTTCTACAAATCCGATGAGTACAACAGTCGAGAATATCGTTATTCAAACCTTTCGGAGTTACGCAAGGCTATGAAGCATAAGGAGGGCGGCACGAATGGGAAAGCCCAGTAAGGACTATGCCGTTCCTCTTTGGGAAAAAGCAAACCTCACCGTTTATGAAGCGGCAGCCTAACTGTAGCCGCTGTACGGCAAGGTTGCCACGAACACATAGGCTGGGATAATTTCACCGGTGTCTGTGTCAATAACAGCGGCAGTATCGCCGGCCCAGTCCACCTGCATAACCTC